>Ga0209502_10000809_pt1 | contig 31130 bp, 34 predicted proteins | sample ArcticOcean_MG_C_10_FD_187442 | JGI IMG/M metagenome (GOLD analysis project Ga0209502, IMG submission 187442) | Marine microbial communities from western Arctic Ocean - ArcticOcean_MG_CB11_90 (SPAdes) (version 2) | ecosystem: Environmental > Aquatic > Marine > Oceanic | place: Arctic Ocean... | reverse complement strand
GCTTTATACTCTGAAGCGTTTAATTTTTCAGAAATTTTTAAACCTATATGCAAACCTATAATTGATCCAAATAATAAAAAAGAAACCAATACAAGATCAATAGACTTAAACTGCACAGCATGTGCTATAACCACAAATCCCGTGATAAAAATAGTAACAAACAAAGAAGTTCCTGGAATTAATTTAGTTGGCATACCGATTAAATAGATCATTGCTGGAACCATTAAGAAAGCTCCACCAATTCCCATAATAGATGCAAATAAACCAACAGCAAATCCCAAGATGATTGGTGTTAATGCACTTTCATATACTTTAGACTTACTAAATCGCATCCTAAATGGAAGTCCATGAATCCAATAATGTGTATGCAATTTTTTTTTAAGTATTATTTTTTTTTTTAAAGCAGTTACTTCTTTAACTCCCTCAGCAAAAATAAGTGTTCCTATTATTACCAATAAGTAAACATAAAGTAATGCTATGATTGTATTAATATTACCAATTTCTCTTAGATATTTAAAAATTTGCATTCCTAAAGTAGCGCCAGCAAGTCCACCAATCACAATCATAAAGCCCATTTTATAATCTAAAGTTTTTTTATACCAGTGAGTGGTAGCTCCAGAAACTGATATTCCTAAAACGGTATTGGCAACATTAGCTACAGCATACGTCGCCGGTATTCCTAAAAAAATAAGAATAGGGGTCATTAAAACACCTCCCCCTATACCAAATATTCCTGATAAAAAACCAACAGCAAAGCTTAAAATTAAAATTGTAATGATGCTAATTTGAATCTGTGCAATAGGTAAGTAAAAGTCCATTAAATTTCTTATTATTTGGTTGTTTCATTGTCAATCTAGATATATTAACTTGATTTTACTAATTACAAAAACTATATAATTATCACATTTATTTATGTCTAAAAGATGCGAACTTACAGGAGTATCACCTTTAAAGGGTCACAACGTTAGTCATTCTAACAATAAGACTAAAAGAAGGTTTTTACCTAATCTAAAAAAAGTTACTTTTAAAAGCGATAAGTTAAAAAAAAATATTTCTCTAAGAGTTACAAATGCAGCTGTACGTACAGTTGATTTTAAGGGCGGCCTTGACCAATACTTGAAATCAGTAAAAAAACAAAAGCTTTCAAGAAAAGCCCAGAAATTAAAAATCAGTATTAACGTAGCAGTTTAGTGCTCACACACACCAAGCCCAATAGAAATCTATTCATAATTCTCTCATTTACTATGGGAGTAGTAATAATTATTTCAAACTATTTGGTTCAATTTCCAATAAATAAATTTAATTTACAAGATGTATTAACTTATGGTGCATTTAGTTATCCTGTAACATTTTTAATTACTGATTTAGCAAACAGAAGATTTGGAAAAAAAAAAGCTAGAAAATTAGTATATTTTGGTTTTATATTTGGAATTATATTAACACTTTTTGTTTCTACGAATTTTGAAGATGTTATATCAATCAGAATAGCCATAGGATCAGGTGTAGCTTTTCTAGTTGCTCAACTTATAGATATAGAAATTTTTCAAAAATTAAGAAATAATTTTTGGTTTGTAGCTCCAATGACCTCATCAATCATTGGTTCAATTATCGATACATTTTTATTTTTTTCAATTTCTTTTTTAGGAACAGGCGTCCCTTGGATAACACTTGCTTTTGGAGACTTATTTGTAAAAATTTTAATGACTTTTTTGATGTTAATACCTTTTAGATTATTAATAATAAAAATAAATGATCTAAATAAAAAAGAGTATTTTTAAATATGTTATAGTTAGCTGGTTAAAAATATTAATTTAGTGCATAGTTTTTTTCTTATCTTCACTAAACAATTCTGTTAATTGATCAATCATAACATCCCCAAGATCCTGAACATCTGTAATTTTAATTGCTTTATTATAATATCTTGTTACATCATGACCAATACCAATAGCCAATAACTCAACAGAAGAACTTTTTTCTATCCATTTTACTGTTTGTTTCAAATTATTTTCTAAAAAATCATTTGTATTTGTAGATAAAGTAGAATCATCAACTGGTGCGCCATCGGATATTACCATTAATATTTTTCTTTCTTCTTTTCGTCTCAAAACTTTATTGTAAGCCCATTTCAAAGCCTCTCCATCAATGTTTTCTTTTAAAAGTCCTTCTTTAAGCATTAGACCCATGTTATTTTTTGATTGTCTCCACGGAGTGTCAGCAGATTTATAAATAATATGTCTTAGATCATTCAAGCGCCCGGGGAACAAAGGTTTTTGATTACTAGTCCATTTTTCTCTGCTCTGGCCACCTTTCCAGTGTTTAGTAGTGAAGCCTAAGATTTCAACTTTGACAGAGCATCGTTCGAGAGTTCTTGCCAAAATATCAGCACATATCGCCGCTACAGAAATTGGTTTTCCACGCATAGACCCTGAATTATCAATTAAAATAGTCACTAACGTATCTTTAAATTTGATATCTTTTTCTTTTTTAAAAGAGAGTGAATTAAGAGGGTCCATAATAATTCTTGTTAACTTTGAAGCGTCTAAAGAACCTTCCTCTAAATCAAACTCCCATGACCTATTTTGCTTTGCCAATAATTTTCTCTGCAATTTATTAGCTAACTTAGAAATAAAATTTTTTAAGGTTAACAGTTGTTGGTCTAAGTTCTGTCTTAATCTCAAAAGCTCTTCTTCACTTTCTAATCCTTCAGCAGAAATGACTTCATCAAATTCTTGAGTGTAAGCTTTATATTTTGAGTCTTTAAAATTTTTATTTGTAATTTTTCTATTGTTGGAAGAGTTAAGAGGGTCTTCCTCTTTATCAATTTCAACTTCTTTGTTATCTTCTGAGGACAATTGATCAATATCAAGCAAATTAGTATCAATAGATATTTCATTATTTTCATTATCTTTTGAGTTTTGATTCTTTTCATCTTTTGTTTTATTTTCTAAGTTATCAGCATCTTTTTGATCACTCTCTTTTTGATCTGGATTTAAATCTTCATCTACTTTTAATTGTAAAATTATCTTTGAAATTAAAGAATTGAATTTTTTTTGATCTAAAAGTGAATTATTCAACACTTCCAACTTACCTTTTAAATTGGTGTCTAATTTTTTTTTATATTTATTATACTTTTTTTCTGTATTTTTATTTTTATTAAACTCAGAAATATTATTTCTTAAATAACATTCAAAAGCATCTAGAAATTCATAGTCTTTATTTTCACTTTTAATTTTAGTTTTACTTTTAGTTTCATAAAAAAAATTTAAATTTTCCTTAACACCCTTAAAATACAAAGATCCAATATTTTCATATCTAATTTTTTCAGCAACTGAATATAATAGTTTCGAAATATTACCTTGCGGTTTGAAAGAATTATAAATATTTATGTCCGAATATTTTAATCGCAAAGCCTCAGAGTCTGCTAAAGCTCTAGTTCCAATATAATCAATTTTATTATCTACACCCCTAAGATTTGGAAGAGCAATAGTCCTTTTATCTTTTTTATTTACTTCGTTACCAAATATTACTTCCACTTTTTCATCTCCGATAATAGATTTAATTGTAGAGGTAATTGCTCTTTTGAAATCCTCTAGTATCTCAGGCTTTTTCCCCATTTAAGAAATGGTAACATTGACTGATGATTCTGGAAGATCTTCCCCAAAACATCTTTGGTAGTACTCTGAAATAATTTTTTTTTCTGTATCGTCACACTTATTTAGAAAAGTTAATCTAAAAGCATACCCGTGGTCACTAAATATTTTTGCATTCTCAGCCCAGTGCAAGACTGTTCTAGGACTCATAACTGTAGATATATCTCCGTTTACAAAGCCTTTTCTTGATAGATCTGCAACTTTAATCATATTCGATATTTTTTCTTTTCCTTCTTTAGAGTTATAAGTTTTATTTTTTGCTAAAATTATTTCCAATTCTTTTTCAAAAGGTAAATAGTTTAGTGTTGTTACAATATTCCATCTATCCATCTGTCCTTGATTAATTTGTTGCGTTCCATGATAAAGCCCAGTTGTATCCCCAAGACCTATTGTGTTGGTTGTTGCAAACATACGAAAATAATCATGCTGGCCAATAACTTTATTTTTATCAAGTAATGTAAAATTTCCTTCACTTTCAAGCACTCTTTGAATAACAAACATTACATCTGGTCTACCAGCATCATATTCATCAAAAACTAGCGCAACTGGATTTTGTATTGACCAAGGTAGAATTCCTTCTTTAAATTCAGTGACTTGTTTTCCATCTTTTAAAACAATCGCATCTTTACCAATAAGATCTATCCTGCTAACGTGACTATCTAAATTTACCCTTACGCATGGCCAATTCAATCTTGCTGCAACTTGTTCAATGTGAGTAGATTTTCCCGTTCCATGATAACCTTGAATTAAGACTCGTTTGTTGAATGCAAAACCAGATAATATAGCAAGAGTTGTATCCTTATCAAATTTGTAGTTTTGATCAATTTTTGGAACAAATTCATTTTTTTCTGAAAATGCATCTATTTCCATGTCGGTGTTTATGCCGAAAGTTTGTCTTACAGATATTTTAATGTCTGGTTTTTTAAAATTTGTTAAATTTGTCACTTCTTTTTCCCTACGGTCATTTTAAGTTGACTATATGCTAGAGTTATTATTTTAAGTTTATCTTCAAATTTTCTACTTCCTTGATTTTTATCAGGATGATATTTCTTTACAAGAGTTTTAAATTGTTTCTGAATTTCTTCCCATTTAGTGTCATATTTTAACTCCATGGCATCAAATGCATCCCTGTCAGTATTGCTTAATTGAGTTCTTTTGTATTCATTAAAACTTTCTGATTTAAAAATATTTAGTTTATCTTCTAAAGCATTACTCCAAAGAATATTAAAGAAATTATCTGATGAACTGAAGCTTTTGGTCGCTTTGTGCCAAGTTAAATCTGATTTAACAAAATACTCAACTTGTTGGTCAGTCATATTCGAAAAGTAATTCCATTTTTTATTAAAAATTTTAATATGTTCCAGACAAAGCAATCTATACTTTTTGCTATTATCTTTTTCTAACGGAGCCCTATAGCTACCAATTTGATCACAATTTTCCCAATCACAAATAATTTTCATACAAAAAAAGTAGTTATATAGTAAATTATGATTATATGAATGATTTTTTAAGCCTTATAGAAAATAAAATTAAGAAGAATATTAAAGTAGAGAAAATTTTAATAACAGATAACAGTAATCAACACAAAAAACACAAATCTTTTGACTCAGAAAAATACCATCTAAAACTCGATATTCAATCTACTTATCTAAGATCATTAGACAAAATTAAAGCCCAGAGAGAAATTATGTCACTACTTGCAGAAGAAATGAAAACTAAAATTCATGCTTTGGAAATAAAAATTAAATAATTTTATTAAATACTTTTTTTAATTCCATGCTTGAAATTTTGTACATGTTAGGTTGCGTTGTTTGACCAATTTTTTTTAATAAAATAAGATTTATTTTTTTATCGTTATTTTTTTTGTCAGCACACATATAGTCGATAATTTTATTGTATTCATTTTTTCTAAAATATTTTTTAATATCATATTTTATATTATTAGAGCTATAAACTTGTTCTAATTGTTCAAGAGTATTTAAACTACATAATTTTTTTATATATGATAATTTAGTAGCCATCATCATGCCCATAATTACAGCTTCACCATGATTTATTTTTTTTGAATAGTTGTTTTGTGCTTCGATAGCATGAGCAAAAGTATGACCAAAGTTTAATATCATCCTAGAATTTTTTTCATAAATATCTTTGTTAACAAAATAGATTTTAATTTTGCAACTTTCAGTAATTGCTTCTTTTAAGAAATTTAAATTTCTATCTATCAGCAAGTGTTTTGAATTATTTTGGAGCCATTTAAAAAAATTATTTTTTAGAATTAAGGAGTGTTTTAAAACTTCAGCATACCCACAAAGCAATTCTCTTTTTGGCAAGCTTTTTAAAATTTGCACATCAGAAATAACCACTTTAGGTTGATAAAATGTTCCAATTAAATTTTTACCAAGCGTTGAATTCACACCTGTTTTTCCTCCAATAGAAGAATCTACTTGAGCTAGCAATGTTGTTGGAATATTTATGAAGCTAATTCCTCTTTTTATAATACTTGCAGCAAATGCACTGTAATCACCCAAGATACCACCACCCAAAGATATTAAAACATCATTCCTGTTAAAATTATACTTAAGGCACTTTTCGACAAGTTTATTTACGTTTATAAATGACTTAAATTTTTCATTTACAGAATATTCAAATGTATAAACAGTAAATCCTTTTAAATATTTTTTTAATTTAATTTTAAATTCATTTGGAACATTTTTATCTACTACTAAAGCAATTTTTTTAGCACCAGGACATAATGTTCTAATTTGGGAAGAGATTTGATTCAAAATATTTTTACCTATAATTATAGAATAATTGGATTTTAAATTTTTTACTTTTAATTCAATCGTTTTCATAAAGTGAAATTATTTTCTTTTTTATTAAGTCGGCAGCTAAATTATCACAGTCTATTTTGTAGTTGGCAAATGAGTACGTGTCCTTTCTTTCTTTATATATTTTTTCTAAATCTAGTCTAATATTTTTGTTAACTAACAGAGGTCTTTTTTTTGAATTAACAAGTCTTTTCTCTAATAGACGTAAGTTTAAACACAGCCAAAAACTTTTTGTATTTAAAAGAGCATATTCTCTAATTTTTGCGTTCATAAAAGCTCCACCTCCAAGAGAAATGACTCTGTTTTTTTTTTTAATTTCTTCAAGTGTAACATTCTCTTCAAATTCTCTAAAAAACGTCTCTCCTTTTTTCTCAAAAATTTTTTGAACAGTCAATTTGAGCTTTTTCTCTATAATTTTATCTACATCTATAAATCGCATAGAAAGTTGCTTTGAAATAGCCCTTCCTATGGTTGATTTACCAACACCCATCATACCTGTTAAAGTAAGGTTTTTTTTCAATTAAATTCCTGATTTATAATTTGATTTATCATAAATTTGTCTTATTTATTCAGTTTAAGTTTATTTAAAAACTATGCAATCAAATTACAAAAATAGCTTTAACTCAAGAGTATCAACAAAAAGAAAAATAGTTAATTTTTTTTCATATTTGCTAGCTTTTTTTTTGGTCTTATTTTTACTTAGTAAATTTAATTTTCCAGCTCCAAAGCAAGAAACAAAAAAAAATATCACTAATGAAATTATTAAACTTAAATAAAAATTTCTTTTTTTCACTAATTCTATTTATTTTTATTACACCTCTCCTTTCAGAGGATAGTATAGATATCTGGAAAAAAGAAAATCTAGATGAAAAAAATAATGCTATTGAAACAAAAGATACTCGTATAGAAAAATTAGCATCAAAAATTAACATCAATACTAAGCGGCCAGAAAGTATTGAAATCAATACTGACATCTTGGAGGTTAATACAAATTTAATTTACGGAATATTCGATCCAGATAAAAATAACTTAACTATAAATATGTGGGTCAATTCAGAAGGAACTAGAATTAAAGATACAATAGAGAGAATTAATAAGATCAAGCTTTCTTCTTTTGCTGAGGAAATATTTATAAATACATTATTTACAATTTCTAAACTACCAAATCAAAACATGACCGATATAGAATTTATAAACTACAAATTAGATTGGTTAATTAACAATAACAAAGATGAACTTATAACTACTTTTTTAAATAAAAATAAAGAATTTCCAAATAAAAAAAAAATTATCAAATATTTAGTCGATAGAAATATTGCAAGAGCTAATTTAGACAAAGCTTGTCAAAATATTACTCTGATTGGTACTGACGTAAAAGATTCATACTTGGATCAGTTTAAAATTATTTGCCTTATTAAAAATAATAAAAAAAATGAAGCCGAACTTGTTCTTGATCTTCTTAGAGAACAAAAGTTATCAAATAAATTCTTTGACAATAAAATTAATTATCTTTTAGGCGTAAGTGAGAAAATAAATCTAAAAATAGATGATACCAATCTATTAAATTTTTACCTATCTTCAATAGCTGTTCCAGACTTCTCTTACACGCCAAGCAAAAAAACTAATAAAAAAATATGGCAATATTTAATAGCTGCAAATTTACTTAAAATTGATGATTTTGAGAATGATGTACAAATTAAAGAATTAGAGAATGCAGCTAATAATAATTTTCTGCCAAAGTTATATGTATTCGAAATCTATAAAAATATAAGATTCAATTTTAATGATTTTTTAAATGCCGATGAAATTTATCTCAATCTTGACCCTATAAACGCAAGGGCTTTGATTTATCAAAAAGTTTTGTTATCAGATAATATTGAAACAAAATTAAAATATCTTTTTTTATTAAGTGATTTGTTTAAAAAAAATAATTTATCTAACATATCTCAAGAATATTTAGACAAAGAGTTAAAAAATCTAGATCCCAAAAAAATACCTTTTTCTTACAAGCAATTAGTAGAAGAAAACATTATTTATGAGGAAAAAAATGACTTAGGAAAAATTAAGTATAATGATAATTATTATCACACTTCTAGAATTATAAAATTTTACACAGAAAAAGGAACTTTTAGGAAAAAACCTGAAAAAGAATTTAACAATATATTTAAAAAGATTAAAAAAAATAAAAAATACAAAACTTCTTTAAAAGACATCATTCTTTTTGAAACACTAGAAAGTGATGGCATCATTTTTTCTAAAGAGTTAATTGATCAAGAAATTGTAAAAAAAAATATACCACCTATAGAATTATTAAATTTAGGAAAAAACAATGAAACAGGCTTACTATTGTTGAGAATAGTGGAGCTAATAGGTGAAGATGAAATTCTGGATCTAGACATACAAACTATTTATTTTATTAATCACCTGCTAATAAATTCAGGAATAAAAAAATTTAGTAATAAAATTTTAATTACAGCACTACCGCAAAGAACCAAAAAATAATATACTAAATACATATGGCTATTAGAAAAATCTTAACTGAACCAGATCCTTTCTTAAGGCAAATATCTTACGAGGTAGAGAAAGTAGATGGCGAAATTAGAAAGCTAATTGATGACATGCTTGAAACGATGTATGCAGCACCAGGTATTGGTTTAGCGGCAATACAAATAGGTGTTCCAAAAAGAGTAATAGTAATAGATTTGTCAAAAGAAGAAAAAAAAAAACCACTTTATTTTGTTAATCCCAAAATAATTATAAGTTCAGAAGATAATTTTACTTATGAAGAAGGCTGTCTATCTGTACCAGGACAATTTGCTGAGGTTGAAAGACCTGATAGATGTCATGTCAGTTATTTAGATTACGACGGTCAAAAAAAAGAGCTAAAAGCAGAGGGACTTTTAGCAACTTGCATTCAACATGAAATAGACCATTTAGAAGGAATTTTATTTATTGATTATTTATCAAAATTGAAAAAAAATTATATTGTTAAAAAGCTTTCAAAACAAAAAAAAGTATTAGAAAGAATAGTGGTTTAAGTTAATTAAATTAATGCCACATAAAATTATTTTCATGGGAACGCCTAATTTCTCAGTTGCATCATTAGAAGTATTAGCAAAATCTTCATATAAAATTTCTCATGTTTATACTCAGCCTCCAAAAGAATCGAACCGAGGTCATAAATTGAATCCTTCACCAATTCAAAAAAGTGCTGAAAACTTAAATTTATCTATACGAAGTCCTAGCAGTTTAAATACTGATGAAGAATTAAATTTTTTTAAAAGTTTAAATCCAGATATCGTCGTTGTAGTTGCTTATGGACAACTAATTCCCAAAAAATTTCTTAACGTGCCAAGAAAAGGTTTTATAAATATTCATGCCTCTCTACTTCCTAGATGGCGTGGAGCCGCACCCATACAAAGAGCAATTATAAATCTTGATAAGATTACAGGTGTAAGCATAATGAAAATTATAGAAGAATTGGACTCTGGTCCAGTTATGAAGAAAATAAAAATAAATATTAGCCCCTTCAATACAAGTGGAGAAGTCTTGGAAAAATTGTCAAATATTGGGTCAGAAAATATTGTGGAAGCACTGGATGACATTTTTAGTGAAAAAGTAAAATTTATTGAGCAGGATCACAATCTAGCTACCTACGCAAAAAAAATTAAAAAAAATGAAGGAAAAATAAATTGGGATCAAAACGCAAAAAACATCATAGGTAAGATCAATGGTTTAAATCCTAATCCGGGAGCATGGTTTGAGTATAAAAAAGTAAGATATAAAATATGGAAAGCTTCAATATTTGAAAAAAAAGGAGCTTTTGGGACCATTCTAGACGATAACCTTACAATAGCTTGCAGAGATAAATCTATAAAAATTACTGAAATACAAAGAGAAGGAAAAAATAAATTATTATTAAAAGATTTTTTATTAGGGATAAAATTTAAAATAGGAGACCCAATTGGATAATGTTTAACTATCAAATTATAATTGAATATGATGGAACTAATTTTGTAGGATGGCAAAAGCAAAAAAACGGGGCATCAGTCCAGCAAGCAATTGAAAAAATTATAATTAAAATTTTAAAAGAAAAAATAAAACTTTATGGTTCTGGCAGAACAGACTCAGGTGTTCACGCCATAGCTCAATCAGCTAATTTTATTCTTAAATCTAAAATAAATAATAAATTTCTTTTTTTAAATTCAGTTAATTTTTTTTTAAATCAAAAAAAAATATCTATTTTAAAGATTAATGAAAAAAAAAAAAACTTTCACGCAAGATTTAGCGCAAAGAAGAGAGAATATATGTATATAATAATAAATCGTATAGCACCCTTATCTCTAGAGTCGAATAAAGCTTGGCATATAAAATCAAATTTAGATTTTAAACTCATGAGAAAAGCAGCAAATATCTTAAAAGGTACAAAGGATTTTTCTACTTTTCGATCTTCTTCGTGCAGCGCGAAAACACCAATTAAAACTTTAGAAGAACCAAAAATAAAAAAAACTGGTGACAAAATAATAATAATTTTTCGGTCCAAATCTTTCTTGCAGCAACAGGTAAGGTCAATGGTAGGATGTTTAAAATTTGTAGGAGAAAAAAAATGGAGCTTAAAAAAATTTAAAGAAGTTTTATCTTCAAAGAAAAAAACTGATTGCGCACCGCCAGCACCTCCATGTGGTTTATATCTAAATAGTATTAAGTATTAAATTATTTTGCTATAATCCTTTAGAGTATTTTCCCAAGATAATTTTTTTATTTTGCTGTAGGAATTTTTTGACAATTTATTAGCTAATATTTTATTTGTCTTGAGTTCAATGATTTGATTTATAAATTGTTTTTTATTTTTATAGATCAGAAGATTTTTATTGTTTAAGATTTTTTTGGTTCCAGAAGCAGATTTTGCACTAGCAATTGCAGGTAATGCATAGGACATATAGGTAAAAACTTTATTTTGTACACCCGTAGTAATTCGCAAGTTTGCAATACCACACACTGATAATTTTATATTTTTGTCTAAAGAATTAATTTTACCTAATACCTTTACATTCTTAAAAAAACACAACCTTAATTTATCAAATCTATTAATAGTCCCAATTATATGGAATTCTATTTCTGGGTATATTGAATTGATTTTTGGTAAAATATTTTTTGAAAAATCATAGCATGCGTATTTATTAGGAAGATAATTAATATTCCCTATAAAAAGAATTTTAAAATTTTTTTTGTGAAAACTAAAAATATTTTTCTCATTTTTTGTTCCATTAGTAATCTCTATTATTTTTTTATTAAATTGAAGACCTGAATTATTTAAATCCTTTCTTGCAACTATTACAGTTTTATCAAATAATTTTACACATATTTTTTCATATTTTTTTATCAGAAAACTTTCTAAAAAATAAAGATAATAAAAAAGATTAAAGAAACTTAAATACTTTTTTATCTGATTATAGTTATTAGACCCAAGATCTGTCATCTCTAAAATTTTTTTCCCTTTATAATTTTTTGGTAAATATTGAGCTGAACGAACCATATGAAATATAATAGAGTCATAATCTTCATATTTATTGTCTAGAAATTTTTTGATTTTTTTTGAAAAAAAATAACCTACCTGTAAGGGTTTAAATTTAAGTAATGCCAAAAAAGTATAAAATAATTTTAATAAAATATTATTAGTTTTAAAAAAATATATTTTTCCATTTTTTTTTACCTGGGTCGAATTTTTATTTGAGCTAGAGCAAACTACATCAACTATATTTTTTTTACTTAAATACTTTATAATATTTAAAGACCTAATGGTGTCTCCTGAATATTTTTTTGGTTCTAAAGAGGAAGATGTTACAAAAAGAATTTTTTTCACAATTTAAATTATTTATTCACAATTAATTATTGAATCTTATATTTAAAAAATTCTTTAATAATATTTTCATAAATTTTTACTAATTTTTTAAGATCAGTTAAAGAAACACATTCATCTACACGATGCATTGTTTTGTTCACTAAACCAAATTCAAGACATGGAGTAATTTTCTTTATAAATCTTGCGTCTGAAGTACCTCCAGTTGTTGAGAATACTGGATTAATTTTAGTAACTTTTTTAATTATTTTTCTAGCCATTTGAATAGTTGATCCAGGTTGAGTTAAAAAAGAATCACCTGTAACAAAAAATTCCATTTTATATTTTGTTTTGTTTTTTTTACAAATTGATCGGACTATTGAAGTTATTTTCTTTTTTAAACTTACCGACGAGTGATAATTATTGTATCTAATATTAAATTGAGTTCTGGCTCTTGCTGGAATTACATTGTGAGCTAAATTATCTACATTTATCGCTGTAAACTCTAAATTAGAAGCTTGAAAATGTCTGTTTCCTTTGTCTAGAGGTTTTTCTTTAAGTTTTTTACATACGGCAATCACACTATTAATTGGATTCTTTGAAAGATGTGGATAAGCAACATGACCTTGAGTGCCCTCAATCTCTAACTTGCATGACAAGCTACCTCTTCTGCCTATTTTAATCATTTCTCCTAATTTATTTGGATTTGTTGGTTCTCCAACTATACAAAAATCAATTTTTTCTTTTTTCTTAATTAAATAATCAACTACTTTTTTTGTTCCGTTCACAGCCTGAGCTTCTTCGTCTCCTGTAATTAAAAAACTTATAGAACCATTAATTTTTTTATTTTTTTCTAAAAAATTGCTAACTGCTGTCATAAAGCACGCAATAGAGCTTTTCATATCATTAGCTCCTCTACCAATTAAATGATTGTTTTTAATTTTTGGTTTAAAAGGGTTAACAGTCCAATCACTTAAATTACCAGGAGGAACAACATCTGTATGACCCGCATAACATAAATTGGGTTGTTTATTTCCTAATCTTGCGTAAAGATTCTTTATAGTTGGATTTTTTTTATCTTTGAATTCTAAAATTTTACAACTAAATCCTAATTTTTTTAGTTTTTTAGATATGTAATTTATAGCTCCCGCATCAACGGGCGTCACACTTGGAAAGCTTATAAGGTCTTTTGCTAATTGCAACTCGTTAAATTTTTCCATCAATCTCTAAGCAACTCGTTAATTGAAGTTTTACTTCTAGTTTTTTCATCAACTTGTTTAATTATAACGGCACAACTTAATGATGGAGCGTTAGGATTTTTTTTATCTGGCATTGAGCCAGGTACTACTACTGAGTAGGGTGGTATCTCTCCATAAATAACCTCACCAGTTTGCCTATTTACAATTTTTGTAGATTGACCAATGCACATCCCCATACTAATCACAGAACCTTCTCCAACTATTACTCCTTCAACAACTTCGGACATTGCTCCTAGAAAAACATTATCTTCAATAATAGTTGGTAATGCTTGAGCTGGTTCTAAAACTCCACCAACACCTGAACCTGCTGAGATATGACAATTTTTACCTATCTGACAACAGCTGCCTGCTCTTGAAAAAGTATCCATCATTGTACCTTCATCTATATACGCTCCAATATTTATAAAACATGGCATTAAAACAACATTTCTACCAACAAAGGATCCTTTTCTCACAGGAGAATTAGGTACCATCCTAAATCCTGCTTTAACATGATCTTCCTTAGTCCATCCAGCTGTTTTTCCTTTTATCAAGTGAGATTTATCATACCAGCTACTATATGGTCCGCTTAAAGCCTCCATGTCATAAATCCTAAAACTTAACATGATTGCTTTTTTTAAGTACTGATGAGTCACCCAGTTACCATTGATCTTTTCAGCAACCTTCGCAGCTCCTGAATCTAAATTATTTATAGTCTGATTAATTGCATCAATTATTTTTTTATCAGAATTTTTATTAATTTCCTCTTTTTTATCCCAAGCTTGATTTATTATTATTTCTAACTCATTTTTGTTCATTTATTCTCCTTAAAAATTTTGACAGGTTATCGATTTTGTAGTCTATAAAATTTTCATTAGAAAATTCAGCTGCCCAAGGTTCGTCATTTTTAACCCAAGCTGTTTTCATTCCTAATTCTTTAGCAGGTTTTAAATTTCTAGCTATATCTTCAATGAATATACAATATTGAGGATCTATTCTATATTTTTCGATAATTTTTTTATATGGCGTGATTGAAGGTTTTGGTACAAAATCAGCATCTACTATGTCAAAAACTCCATCAAAAATATTTTGAATACCAATTCTTTTAGTAACGTTTGCAGCGTGAGCCTTGGAACCATTAGTAAATATAAATTTTTTTCCTTTAAGATTAGTTAGTTCGTTTTGAAGCTTTGTATCTTCTTTTAAAAAATCTAAATCAACATCATGAACAAACTCTAAAAATTCTTGAGCGTCAATTTTGTGATTTTTAATCATTCCATTAAGTGTTGTATTATATTCATGAAAATAATTTTTTTGAATTTTTTTTGCTTCTTCTATAGTTGTATTAAGTTTATCAGAAATAAAAAGTGTCATTTTTTTATCTACTTGATCAAATACTTTTGTGTCACCTGAGTACAAAGTGTTATCAAGATCAAAGAGCCAATATTTTATTTGTTTTAGTTTTTTCATTTTCTTATAAGTGTCCCGGCACCTTCATCAGAAAAAATTTCATATAAAATAGAATGAAGTTTTCTACCATCAATAATAACAACACCTTTAACTCCATTTTCAATGGCATCAATTGAGTTTAAAAGCTTAGGTATCATTCCTCCTTCTACTATTTTTTTATTAATTAAGTCTTTTGCTTCAGCAGGTTTAATTTCATTAATTAATTTTTTATTTTTATCATAAACGCCCGCAACATCTGTCATTAGTAACAATCTTCTAGATTTTAGACTCTTTGCTATAGCTGCAGCTGCTGTATCTGCATTAATATTGTATTTTTCTCCCTCCTCATCCTTGCCCATAGGAGAAATCACAGGTATTTGTTGTAGGTCTATAATGGCTTGAATTTTTTCATTTAATATTCTTTTAGGTCTTCCAACAAAGCCGAGGTCTCTGCTTTCTTGTTCAACAATAAAAATATTATTTTGGCTTACATTTAGTCCATCGGCTTTACATTTTTTTTTTACTAATTTTTCTATAATTTCAGAATTAAAATCTACTAAAGCTTTTTCAACTACTCTCATAGTTTGTTCGTTGGTGACTCTTAAACCATTAATAAACCGACTCTCAACATTTAGCTTTGCTAGCTCTATTTTTATTCTAGGGCCTCCTCCATGAACGATAATTACAGTTAGTCCTAATTTATAAAGTATAGCCACGTCTTCTATAAATTTATTAAATAAATCGGAATCTATTAAAACTTTCCCCCCACACTTTATTACTATTCTTTCTTTTTTATATTTATTTATGTATTTAGGAACTTGGGAAATATTAGGCGCATTTTTAGGCCAAATTTTTTTTAAATTTTCTAGGTCTTTTTCTCCTGAACTCATTTAGTGTGTTTTAACTGTTGTTCTTTTCATTATGAACCATTGTTGCGCAATAGTTAAGACGTTGTTGACAGTCCAGTACACAACTAATCCTGATGGAAAAGATGCTAGTATCACTGTTAAGAATATTGGAAAAAACATAAATATTTTAGCTTGAATGGGGTCTGTCGGAGCAGGATTTAATTTTTGCTGAACAAACATTGTAAGACCCATTAAAATTGGCCAAACACCTATTATTAAAAAGCTTGGGGGCGTAAAAGGCAATAAGCCAAAAAGGTTAAATATTGTAGTAGGATCTGAGGCTGATAAATCTTTTATCCAACCAAAGAAAGGCTGATGTCTCATTTCAAGGGAAATAAAAAGCATTTTATAAATCGCAAAGAAAAATGGAATCTGTATTAAAACTGGCAAACAACCAGAGGCGGGGTTAATTTGCTCTTTCTTGTACAGTGCCATTATAGCTTGTTGAAGCTTAGTCTTGTCATCCTTGTGAATATCCTTAAGTCTTGCCATCTCCGGCTGTAAAGCTTTCATTTTTGCCATTGATTTAAAAGAGTAATTGGCTAAAGGAAAGAAAACTAACCTAATCATTATTGTAATTAGAACGATCGCAATTCCAAAGTTACCCGTTAGCTTAAATAAATAGTCAACTGCGAAAAATAATGGTTTTGTAAAAAAATAGAACCAACCCCAATCAATAATTAAATCTAACTTTTCTATATTCTCTTTTTCCGCATATGCATCAATAGTTTGGACTTCTTTAGCTGCTACAAAGATTTTTATTTCATTCTTTGCTTTTGCAGAAGGTGCAATAACTTTTGGATTATTTAATAGAAAATTAGCTTTATAAGCGTCTTGGTATAAAAAAGTAGACTTAAATCTTTCTCCTGCCTCAGGTATCAAAGCCGTCATCCAATATTTGTCTGTAATACCTATCCATCCTTTGTCTGCATTTCGTACTATTTTTTTCTCTTCTATGTCGTCGTAATCATCTTCTTTAAGCTCTTCATCTAAAACAGCAATAAATCCTTCGTGCAGAATATAAAAACCCTTCAAGTCTTCAGGTATATTCTTTCTTGTTAACTGAGCATAGGGATACAATTCAACTTGTTCTGAAGAATTATTTTCTACCTCTTGATTTATTTTGAAAAGGTAATTGTCATCTATTTCAATTTTTTTTCTAAACAGAAGATTTGAACCATTATTCCACTCTAGGGTTACAGGACTGTTCACGGATAAAACTTTATTGCCCACAATACTCCAAGTGCTTTTACTTGTTGGAACTTTAATTTTATTTCCTATGCTTGCCCAGCCTGATTCAGCAAAATATCCATTTTTTGTTTCTTTAGGATTTAAAAATTGCACTATGTCATCTGACTTAATATTAACTTTATAATTTTTAAAAGACAAATCATCTATTACTGCCCCTTCAAGTGAGATCGAGCCTTTTATTTTTTTGTTTTCTAATAAAATTCTATTTGTTTTTTTCAGAGAATCTTTTCTTGAAATATTTTTTTTAACGGTTGTACTGTCAATACTCGGGACAATACCATTCCCTAGTATTTTATTTTCAGGCTGACTACTTAAAACTTTTTTATTTTGTATCTCAGTAGTTTGGGGGGGGTCAACAAAAGCTGACCAGAAAAGCAGCACAGACATAGATAGCGCTATAGCTATAAAAACATTTTTATTTTCCATCTAATCTAATTCCTTTGGTTTATAATTTTTTACTGGAACGAAATCTATTCCGTCTGCGCCACCTAAAATTTTTATAGGATGGCAACGGATAATTCTTTTTAAACTATACGCACCACCTTTTATCAAACCGTGTTCTTTAAGTGCCACACTGCAGTATTCAGAGCAAGTGGGCAGAAACCTACATCTCACACCAAGCAAAGGTGAAATAAAAAAATTGTAGAATTTTATTACTAATAAAATTAGAAAAATTAAATTATTTTTAATTAAAGATTCAAAACTTTTCAAAGCTTTTTTGCATTGTTGAAAATAGAATTTTATAGTCTTTTTCATAAGCATTTGATTTTCCAAAAACTATATAAGTATAATTAGTATTAATTGCACCTTTTATTTTCAAAAGTTTACACACTATAGCTTTTAATTTGCGTCTTATTCTGTTTCTTATTACAGCATTACCAATTTTTTTTTTCATTACAAAACTAATACGTAATAAATTTTTATTTTTCCCCTGAATAAAATTTTTTGCTGCAAAAATAGAAAAAAAATCAGTATGAACTTTCTTTTCTTTCAAAGTTAATTTGAAGTGATTATTTTTTTTTAAACTTTCCAGCTTAATCATTAAAATTAAGTTGAGATAGTCTTACGTCCTTTGGCTCTTCTTCTTGCAATTAATTGTCTGCCAGCTTTAGTAGCCATTCTACCTCTAAAACCATGTCTTCTTTTTCTAACTAAGTTACTAGGTTGATAAGTTCTTTTCATAAATGTTTAAAGTTATATAATCTAATTAACCTGTATTGTATATGTAAATAATGAGTAAAAAACTTAAACTATTTTTAGGAATTTCTTATTTACTTATTCTATTTACATTTTTGTATTTTGTTTTTTTACAAGTTGAAGTTAGTAGGTTAAATGATTTTTCATATTATAAGGAACTCCAAGTAAATGTAGATGGTTTAATTGGAGACAAGTTCTATATAAATTTATTGATATTTTTTGTATTTTCTACAATGTGGGTTATGTTACTTGGGTTTGGTTCTCCTCTTTTAATAATGTCGGGAATTTTATTTGGCAAGTGGATTGGAACTTGTGTGTCAGTTATTTCTATCACTATCGGGGCGTTAATATTATACTCAATTGCTAATTTTTTTTTCAAAGATTTAATTAACAATTTGTTAAAAAAAAAATTTTCAAAATATATTAATCTTTTTAAGAAAAATGAATTTTACTATTTTTTTGTCTTTAGACTTGTAGGAGGCCTGGGCCTTCCATTTCCTTTACAAAATACTTTACCAGTAATTTTTAATATAAAAAAAATAAATTATTTTTTTGCAAGTTTTTTAGGATTTATACCCGGCTTCTTTATTTCAGTTTCTATTGGATCTGGAATTAATAAATTTGTAAGAGAATCAGAAGGTTTTAGTTTTACAAACTTAATTCTTAGTAAAGAAATTTATTTTCCTATAATTTTATTTATAATTTTTATTTTCATATCTTTAATAGTAAAAAAAATTTATTTTAATGTTAAAGACAAATAAAAATAATTTATCTGAAGATCCAAGTCCCTACCTCCAACAACACAAAAAAAATCCAGTTAATTGGCAAGTGTGGTCAAAAGAAGTATTAGATTTTGCTAGGGAAAAAAAAATTCCAATACTTCTTAGCGTTGGGTACGCAAGCTGTCATTGGTGCCATGTTATGGCACACGAAAGTTTTGAAGATGAAGAGACAGCCAAACTTATGAACAAGCATTTTTTAAACATAAAAGTAGATCGAGAAGAAAGACCAGATATTGATTATATTTTTCAAAGCTCCTTTCAACTTTTTAATCAGTCAAGTGGAGGGTGGCCACTAACTATGTTTCTTGATGAAAATGCCATTCCTTTTATGGCAGGAACTTATTTTCCCAAAATACCTTCCCATGGCCTACCATCTTTCAAAGAAGTGGTTTCAAGAGTAGGAAAAACTTACACTCAACAAAGAGAGGAGATTATCAAACAGTCACCTATTATATCTAAAAGTTTAGAGTTAAGAAAATCTTCTGTTTTAAATCAAGACCTAGAAAATATTTTACAAAATATTATTGTTAATTTAGATAAAGAAAAGGGAGGATATAACGGTGCTCCTAAATTTCCAATATTTAATATTTATGACACACTTTTATATTTTTTTTCTAAAACTAAAAATTTAAATTATATAGAACCTGTTGAATTAATTTTAAAACAGCTTTGTTCACAGGGAATATACGATCATGTAGAAGGTGGGCTTTCAAGATACACTGTAGATGAAAATTGGTTAATTCCACATTTTGAAAAAATGCTTTATGACAATGCTCAATTTGTTCTCTTAATATCTAAATTCCTTAAAATAAATAGAAATGATTATTTTGAAAAAAAAATTATTCAAACAATTGAATTTATAAATAATAGTTTTTTAAATTCTAAAAATAATTTATTAGGATCGGCTTATGACGCAGATAGTGAGGGTGAAGAAGGAAAATATTACGTTTTTAACTATAATGAACTAAAAGACATTAAAGATATTGAACTATATTTTGACGTAAAGCCAGATGGAAACTGGGAAAATAAAATAATTTTAAAAGAAATCAAGACCCCGCCAAAATCAGTGCTTATCAAATTGAAAGACTTAAGAAAAAAGAAGAAAAAACCATTTTTTGACAATAAAATTCAACTTGATTTAAACTGTCTTTGGATAAGTGCTTTAATTTCTGCGGAAAAAGTATTACCTAAAAATGGCTATTTGCAAATAGCGGAAACTTTTTATAGCAGTCTAGAAAAAATATTTTTTAGAGAAAAAAATCTATATCACACCAACTCAAAAACTACTGTTTTTTTAGAAGACTATGCTTACACTATATCAATGCTACTAGATCTATCAGATCAAACTTTAAAACCTAATTATTTATTTAAAGCTAAAGAATTATGTCAAAAAACTATAGAGCTTTTTTATGTAAAAGAAAAATCCATATTTCAAAAAAATATAATTTTTAATAACGACCTTTTCCACAAACCAATAGATATCAGTGACAACAATATTCCAAACGGTAATTCTATTATGTTATTAAATTTTTCTAGACTAGGAATGAAAAATGAAGGAAGAGAACTGTCTAATAGTTTAAATGGGTATTTAAATATTTATAAGTCACTAATGACCAGTAGCTTAAAATCAATTGATTATTTTAATATAATAGAATCTAACAAAAACTGTACGGACACCGGATGTATAATTTAAGCTTAAGTTAAAATGAAAAAAATAAATCAAGATATTTTCTATTGGACTACTTGGTTAATACTAGTAATTTTATGGAATTTTGGTTATCCTAACGCTATGCCTATCTATGATGTCATAGTTGCTGTTTTACTATCATTCGTTTTTATTTTAATTAAAAAAATAAAATAAATATCGTGGCTACTTAGGTTGAATCGAAAAACCAATTTCTTTTTATCACGAAAACACTCTACCGGCTGACTTATATGGCATTCTTGTTATATAGAATTAACACTTTATAAGAGACTTGCATAATTTCAATCTACAAAGTAAAATTAAAAAAAATGCAGGAGCTAAAATGGGAATTCATTACGACTACAAATCTACAAGAAACGAAAAAGCAATGAAAAAAGAAGCTAAAAGGAAAGCTCGTATTGAGGAAAAAAGAGCACGTAAAGGTAACGATCCTCAAAGTAGTGATGAAAAAATAATGCATGATATAGACAAGCCCATCACCCTTGAAGACCTAACAAATCCTGATAAAGATTAATTAAATTTACAATGGGCAAAGCACCGATTCACAAAGATGCTCAGCTTGAAAAACGAGAAATGGCTTTAAGAACAAATTTAAAAAAAAGAAAGAAATTTAAAGAGAAAATTAAAAAAAAATGACAGTACTATCAGACAAATGGATAAAAAAAATGACTAAGGAAAAAGCCATGATTAAACCATTTGTATCTAAACAAATTAGGAAAGGAAAAATATCTTTTGGATTATCATCTTATGGTTACGATGCAAGAGTTTCGAATGAGTTTAAAATTTTTACAAATGTGAACTCAGGTATAGTTGATCCTAAGGTTTTTAAAAAAGATAGTTTTGTTACTAAAATTGGCAAAGAATGTATTATACCACCAAATTCTTTTGCTTTAGCTAGAACAATGGAATATTTTAAAATACCTGAGGATGTTCTTGTTATATGTCTAGGTAAATCAACGTATGCGAGATGTGGAATAATAGTTAATGTTACCCCACTTGAACCTGGCTGGGAAGGTCATGTTACTTTAGAATTTTCTAATACAACTCCTTTGCCAGCTAAGATATATGCGAATGAAGGTATAGCGCAGTTTGTTTTTATCAAAGGAAATGAAAAGCCTGAAGTAACTTATGCCAATAGAAAAGGTAAGTACATGAAGCAAAAAGGCGTTACTTTACCGAAGGTTTAAGTTCAATTTTATTGATGCAAAAACTTATCATCAAAGGGAAAAAAAAATTATTAGGTTCTATAAATATTTCTGGATCTAAGAATGCGACCTTGCCTATTTTAGCATCTGCCCTACTAACAGATAAAGTTATTACCTTAAAAAATATACCACTAGTCCAAGATGTTTATACAATGATAAACTTATTAAAATTTATTGGGTTAAATATAGAAATTTCAAAAAAATCGAAAACTCTAAAAATTTCAAGTAACAAGGAATTAAAAACAATAGCACCTTACAATCTTCTTAAAACTATGAGAGCAGGTGTTTTAGTTTTAGGACCTTTGTTAGCTAAGTACAAAAAAGCAAAAGTTTCTCTACCTGGGGGTTGTGCGATAGGAGCAAGGCCTGTAAATTTACATTTATTTGCTTTAGAAAAACTTGGAGCTAAAATTAAAATAAAAAATGGATACATATATGCTTCTGCTAAAAACGGATTAAAAGGAAATATAATTAAATTTCCATCCATTTCTGTTGGAGCCACAGAAAATGCTATTCTTGCTGCAGTTAGTGCAAAAGGCAGGACAACTATATCCAACTGTGCAATTGAACCAGAAATCCAAGACATGATAGTTTTTTTAAAAAAATTAGGGTGTAATATTAATTTTGTTGGTAAAAGAAAAATTTTAATAACCGGGACCAAAGAATTCAAAAGCACAAGCCATGAAGTAATTTTTGATAGAATTGAACTTGGAACCTATCTAATCGCAGCAGCTTTAATTGGGAAAAAAATTATTTTGTTAAAAATAAAACCTAAAATTATAGAAACAGAAATAAAGTTACTAAGAAAAATGGGTGTCAAAATGCAAATAGATAAAAATAAAATTACTGTTTTTGAATCAGGAAAAATAAAAAGTGTTAATATTAAAACAGAACCTTATCCTGGCTTCCCAACAGATTTGCAAGCTCAAATTATGGTTTTGATGATAAAAGCCATAGGCACATCAAAAATAACTGAGAAAATATTTGAGAATAGATTCATGCATGTGCCAGAGCTTAGACGTATGGGTGCAAAAATTATTACAAAAAAAAATATAGCATTTATTACAGGACCAATAAATCTATCTGGAGCTGAAGTTATGGCAACTGATCTTAGAGCGTCTGTCAGTTTGGTATTGGCTGCATTAACCGCAGAAAACCGAACTGTAATTAATAGAGTTTATCATTTAGATCGTGGTTATGAAAATTTAGAAAAAAAATTAAAAAAATGTAAAGCAAATATTAATAGGATTTAAAGTGAAAGTTACAAATTTAAAATTATTAGCAGTTTCAGACGAGGATTTAAGAGTTGTGGCAGCCCACTTACAAGACGCAATTGTTTCAGTACAAGACATTGCAAGTCTAAAAAAAAATAGAATTTTTTTAATTCAATTGAACAGATTTATGTGGGAAGACGTTGAAAAAGGAGTATTTAGAAAAAATAAGAGAATAAGAACAGTGCTAAAATTTGATAACGTTATTAGTGTTTTATCAAAAAATATTAATATAAAAAAAAATAAATTCTTTTTAGATTTTTTAACTATTGAAAGCAGCTTGTTGCCTGATAAAAGCTATGAAATTAAACTAATTTTTTCAGGAGATGCAGTGATTAAGATAAAAACAGAAGTAATAGATGTAACTTTAGATGATCAAGGTTCCCCATGGGAAAGCAGGACACAACCGAAACATGATTTTTTATAATGTTAAAATTAATTAAATCCAATCAAAAAAATTTTCTAGCAAAATTAGAAATTATTTTACAAAAAAGAAAACTTAAAGATCATAAAATTGATTTAAAAGTAAAAAATATAATACAAGATGTAAAAAAAAATAAAGATTCGGCTGTAATAAAATATGAAAAAAGATATTCAAAAATAAAAAATATTTCATTAAAAAATATTAGATTTTCAATTGAAGAAAGAAAACAAATAATAAAAAAATTAGATAAAAAAACAAAAATTTCTATCGATTTAGCTTTTGATAGAATTTTAGATTTTCACAAAAGACAAAAAATATCTCCTTACTCTTTTACTGATAAATTCAAAAATTCATTTTCTTATAAATTAAGTGCAATAAATAGAGTAGGAGTTTATGTTCCGGGTGGTTTAGCCAGTTATCCAAGTTCAGTTTTAATGAATTGTATTCCTGCATTAGTAGCTGGCGTGAAAGAAATATATATGACGACACCATCAATGAACGAATTTTATAACCCCGCAGTAATTTATGCTGCACAAAAATGTAGAGTAAAAGAAATTTATAAAATTGGAGGAGCTCAAGCAATTGCAGCAATGGCATACGGAACTAAAACTTTCCAAAAAGTAGATAAAATTGTAGGACCGGGAAATATTTTTGTAGCAACTGCAAAAAAGCAAGTCTTTGGAGATGTTGGTATTGATATGATTGCTGGTCCATCGGAGGTAACGATAGTTGCAGACAAGTCGTCAAAACCAAATTGGATTGCAGCTGACCTGATAGCTCAAGCGGAACACGATGAAAGTTCACAATCAATTGTTTTAGCTGATGATGTTAAAATCATTCAACAAATCAACTATTATTTATTACAACAATTAAAAAGCTTACCTAAAAAAAATATTGCTTATAAAAGTTTAAAAAATTTTGGTTTATCAATACTCATCAAGAATAATAAAATATTAACTGATACTATAAATTTAATTGCCCCAGAACATTTAGAAATATTTGCAAAAAACGCTAATAAAATTTTAAAAAATGTTAGTAATGTTGGTTCCATCTTTCTTGGAGCGTATTCTCCAGAGGCAGTAGGTGACTATTTAGCCGGTCCAAATCACGTTTTACCAACCTCTGGTACTGCTAGATTCTCATCTGGTCTCTCAGTGTATGATTTTTTAAAAAGATATTCTGTTATTAAAATGACGAAATCAGGCATTGAAAGATTAGGTACATCAGTTATAAATCTAGCCGAACATGAGAATCTCCAAGGTCACGCAAATTCTATTAAAATAAGATTAAAAAAAGGATATTAATTGGCTAAGCAAGAGACATTAGAATTTAAAGGCAAGGTTACTGAACTTTTACCGAATGCCATGTTTCGAGTTAAGCTAGAAAACAATCATGAGATTTTAGCTCACTCATCTGGAAAACTAAGAAAAAATAGAATAAGAGTTTTAGCAGGGGATAATGTAATGGTTGAAATGACACCTTACGATCTAACTAAAGGTAGAATAACTTTTAGACTTTAGGCCTTGTAGCTCAGTAGTAGAGCAGTACCCTGAAAAGGTATGTGTCGTTTGTGCGATTCAAACCAAGGCCACCATCTCAAACCATGTATCATTATTTTTAAAAGTTGATAAACATAAACAATATGAAGAAAAATATTGGCATTGTTTGGCTAAGGAATGATTTTAGAATATTAAAAAATGATGCATTAGCTTACGCAAGTCAAAACCACGATCATGTTTCTGCATTCTATATTTTAAAGAAAAAAGATTTTACTAATAGAACGGCACAACTTTGGTGGCTTTATAAATCCCTTAAAAACTTTAAAGAAAAATTAAATCAATTTAATATAAATTTTGAAATAGTAGAAGCTAAGTCTTACAAAGAAATCTTTGAAAAAATTACAAGCAAAAAAAATTTTTCAATTTATTGGAACAAAGTTTATGAGCCTGATTATTTGTTGTTTGACAAGAAATCTTCTAATCTATTAGAATCAAAAAAAATTAATTTTAAAATATTTAAAGGTAATCTTCTAAACGATTCTCATGAAATAAAAAAAGGCGACAATACACCTTACAAGGTTTTTACTCCTTTCTGGAGAACAGCTGAGAAATTCTATTTAGACAAAGGATTTAATAAAGATCAAAAAATTAAGATTTGTGAAAAAAAAACTAATTTCTTAAATCGTTCAATAGATTTAGAATCTATACTACCAAAAAGAAGATGGTATTTAAATTTTGAAAAATTTTGGAATCCTTCTGAAGAAACGGCGCTAGAAAATACAAAATATTTTATAAAGAATGGGTTATCTGACTATGGAAAAAATAGAGACATACCAAGTATTGAAGGAACTTCTAAAATTTCACCGTACTTATCATTTGGTCAGATTCACATAGAAACTATATGGAAAGAGTGTCAAAAAATTAAAGTTAAAGATAACGGCTGTAGAAAATATTTAAATGAGCTAGGCTGGAGAGAGTTTACTCATAGTTTAATTAATTATTTTCCTGAAATGCTAAAAGGAAATTTAAGAAAAGATTTTGACCATTTTCCATGGCAAGAAAATGAAAAACATTTAGTTGCTTGGAAAAAAGGAGTGACTGGCTATCCGATCGTTGACGCAGGAATGAGAGAATTATATGAAACTGGCTGGATGCACAATCGAGTAAGAATGGTTACTGCCTCCTTCTTAGTTAAGCACCTTAGAATACACTGGCAAGAAGGTGAAAAACATTTTAGAGACTGTTTATTAGATTTTAATGAAGCAAGTAATATCGCTGGTTGGCAATGGGTTGCTGGTTGTGGTGCAGATGCGGCTCCATACTTCAGAATTTTCAACCCTATTCTACAAGGAGAAAGATTTGATCCGCAGGGTGATTATGTAAAAAAATGGATACCAGAGCTATCTAATGTGCCAAAAAAATTCATTCATAAACCATGGGAGCTACAAGAAGAAGATGTAATAAACTTTGAAACTGGTAAAAGTTATCCAAAACCGATTGTTAATCACGTAGAAGCAAGAAACGCGGCGCTTGCTGCTTTTAAGAGTTTAAGAAAATGAAATTATCATAAATTTGCACCGCAACAATTTTTAAATTTTTTTCCAGTTGATTCACATTTCTCATTTCTTTGAATTTTTTTATTCTTCATTAATTTTAAAAGGCAATTCTCAGGAACTTTTGATTGCGTTTTACTCTCTCTCTCTTTTTCTTGTGAAATAACAATATTTAGATTTAATAAAAACTTTATAACATCAATTTTTATTTTTTCTAGTAATCCTTCAAAAAGTACAAAAGATTCTTTTTTAAATTCAGACAGAGGATCTTTTTGACCAAAACTTCTCAATCCAATAACTTGTCTAAGTTGTTCAAGATATTGTAGATGTGATCGCCATGAAAAATCAATAATTTGTAGAAAAATTTTTTTTTCAATATCATTATTTTCAGTTGTCCCAATCAGCTTAATTCTCTCTTGATGTTTAAGTTCAAAAGTATCCTTTAATTTTTTGCTATATTCATTGTCAGAAATATTAGTTAAAGCAATCAATTCATCATCACTTAATATATTTCCAGTAATATTTTTTATTGCATTTAAATATATAGTTTTGTCATTTGATTTCTCATAGTTATTTTTTACTTTAATCAAATCTAAAACCACTTCTTCAAGAAAAGAGTGAAGTGTTTCAGAAATATTTTCACTTTTAAGTATTTTAAGTCTTTGGCCAAAAATAACTTGTCTTTGGTCGTTCATTACATCGTCAAATTTTATTAGTGTTTTTCTTATGTCAAAGTTCCTACCTTCAATTTTTTGTTGTGCTCTTTCCATGGCTTTATTTATCCACGGGTGATCAATAGACTCATTTTCCTTAAGTCCCAATTTTTTTAACATCCCATCTATAGAGTTCGCACCAAAAATTCTCATTAGTTCATCTTCAAGACTAATATAAAAAATTGAACTTCCAGGATCCCCTTGTCTGCCAGACCTACCTCTTAATTGATTGTCTATTCTTCTACTTTCGTGTCTTTCAGTTCCAATAATATGAAGACCGCCAAGTAATTTTACTTTTTCTTTGTCCTCTTTAATTTGAGTTAATTCTCTTTGATTATCCTCGTCCCTAAAATCTTTATTTCCACCAAGCTGAATATCAGTTCCCCTACCAGCCATATTAGTTGCAATTGTTATTGCCCCAATTTTCCCAGCTTCTGCAATTATTTTTGCTTCTTTTTCGTGCTGTTTAGCATTTAAAATACTATGCTTAATATTTTTTTCTAATAGATTTTTTGATATTTTTTCAGATTTTTCTATACTAGTAGTCCCCACTAAAACAGGTTGTTCTTTATTGTGACACTCAATTATTTTATTTGTAATAGCTAAATATTTTTCTTTTTCAGTTCGAAAAATTTGATCATTTAAATCTTTTCTAACCATTGGTCGATTTGTGGGTACTGAAATTACATTTAATTTATAAATGTCATAAAATTCCTCAGCTTCGGTTAGTGCCGTACCTGTCATTCCGGACAACTTCTGATATAAGCGAAAATAATTTTGGTATGTAATCGATGCGAGCGTTTGATTCTCTTCTTGTATCTCGACATTTTCTTTTGCTTCAATTGCCTGATGAAGTCCATCAGAAAATCTTCTTCCATCTAAAACTCTACCTGTAAATTCATCAATGATCTGAACTTTCTTTTCTTTTATAATGTAGTCAACATCTTGATTGAATAAAAAATTAGCTTTTAATGCTTGATTAACATGATGAACGAGATTTAAATTTTGAGGATCATAAAAATTATTATTTTTTAAGACACCATCGTGAATAGCAAGTTTTTCAATTTTATCTATTCCAACATCTGTTAAAATTGTATTTTTATTTTTTTCATCTATTTCGTAATCTATCTTTTGAAGTTTGTTTATAAATTTATTAGCAAGTAAATAATAATTACTTTTATCTTCGCTACGACCAGATATGATTAGTGGAGTTCTAGATTCATCAATCAGAATACTGTCTACCTCATCAACGATACAATAGTTATGTTCTCTTTGCACCATCTCAGAAAGATCATACTTCATATTATCCCTCAAATAATCAAATCCTAATTCATTATTAGTGGCATAAGTAATATCGCAACTATAATTACTTTTTCTTTCTGCGTCATCTAATTGGTTTGTAATACAACCAGTTGAAAGACCTAAAAAATTAAATACTTTACCCATCCACTGAGAATCTCTTTCTGCTAAATAATCATTTACAGTTACTATGTGGACTCCTTTTTCCGTTAATGCATTTAAGTATGCTGGCAATGTAGACACCAAGGTTTTACCTTCACCTGTTTTCATCTCTGCAATTTTTCCTTGATGTAAAAAAATTCCGCCAATTAATTGAGCGTCATAGTGTCTTTCGTTTAAAATTCGACTAGCAGCCTCCCTCACTAAGGCAAAGCTCTCAGGAATAATTGAATCAAATGACCTCCCATCTTTGAGATTTTTTTTTAAGAGGTAAGTTTTGGCTTTTAGCTCTTCATCTTTTAGATTCTTAAAATTAGGCTCTTGATTGTTAATTTCATCAATTAAAGGCTTAATTCTGTCCAATTCTTTTTGATTGCCAGTTTTAAAAATTTTATTTAATGTTTTTGTAAATAAACTCATATTAGTAGGTTGATAGCAATATTATTAATACTCTATATATGTATTTATAATTTAAATTAAACAATAATTATGACAACAAATTTAAAAAATTTTTTAAGCTCTATTAAAAAAACATCAAAAATGGAACAATTTCAAGAGCTTAAACATATTAGTGGCTTACACGTAGCAGCAGTTTCTGCAGATCTCTACAAAAATAGAAGGGATGATCTTGCGTTATTTTATTTTCCCGAAGGTTCGAATTATGCTGTTGCCTACACTCAAAACTCTATTGTCTCGGAATCAATCACCTGGAATAGAGAGAATACAAAAAACAATATTAAAGCATTAGTTGTTAACACAAAAAATGCTAACACATTTACTGGCGAACAAGGATTAAGCAGTCTTGATCAAATAGCCAAAACTTTAACAGAGTCCTTAAAAAATTTTGAAAATGAAAATAAATATGAAAAAACTAAAACCAAAGACATATTGTTTGCATCCACTGGAGTTATTGGGGAAAAATTTCCTGTAGAAAAAATAAAAACAAATATTCCAAATTTAATTTCAAACTTAAGAATTAATCAAAATAAACTTATATGGTTAAAGATGGCATCATCGATCATGACAACAGATACCAAACCAAAAGTTGCCTATTCAGAGATAAAACTTGGCGATAAAATAGTAAAAATAGCTGGAGTTGCAAAAGGTTCCGGAATGATTGCCCCTAATTTAGCAACCATGTTTTCTTTTATTTTTACTGATGCCGATATTTCGTCTGTTGTATTAAACAAATATTTAAATAAAGTTTTATCGAATACTTTTAATGCTATTACTGTTGATAGTGATACTTCAACAAACGATATGGTAGCAATATTTGCAACTAAGAAAATTAAAAATAAAAAATTAAACACTATTTCAAGCAAAGAAGCATTGAAATTTGAAAAAGCTCTACAAACTGTTTGTCTAGATTTGTCAAAACAAATTGTTGTGGACGGAGAAGGTGCAAAAAAATTTATAACTGTTAAGATTACAAATGCAGAAACTATAGAGAGAGCAAAAAAAATAGCTTTTTCAATTGCTAACTCTCCATTGATAAAAACAGCTGTAGCAGGTGAAGATCCTAACTGGGGAAGAATTTTAATGGGCTTGGGGAAGTCAGGTGAAAAAATTGACCAAAAAAAAATAGTTATTAAGTTAGGAGAATTTATCGTGGCTGAGAATGGAAAAATTTCCGAATCCTATAATGAGGAAAAATTACAAGAATACATGAAATGGGATGCAATTCTTATTGAGGTAGATTTAAAGCAAGGTCATGAACAATACGAATGTTATACGTGTGATTTTACTCATGATTATATTGACATTAATGCAAGTTATAGAAGAAGCTAAGTATTGAAACAACGATAACAATAACTATATTAATCTGTAAATGATCAAATATCTTTTAGCGTGCAATAATAAACATGAATTTGAAAGTTGGTTTTCAGAATCTAAAGAATATGAAAAACTTAAAAAAAGAAATTTGATAGAGTGTATCTTTTGCAAATCCAAAAATGTTAACAAATCGATTATGTCTCCGAATATTGTTGGAAAAAATAAAATTGTAGAAAAAAAATTTAATAATAAAGAATTTAATAAAATAAAAAAAGATTTAATTAAAATAAGAAGATTCGTAGAAAAAAATTTTGAATTTGTGGGTAAAGAATTTCCCAAAGAAGTAAGAGAAATTTACTATGATAAAAAAAAAAAAAATATTTATGG
>Ga0209502_10000782_pt1 | contig 31765 bp, 40 predicted proteins | sample ArcticOcean_MG_C_10_FD_187442 | JGI IMG/M metagenome (GOLD analysis project Ga0209502, IMG submission 187442) | Marine microbial communities from western Arctic Ocean - ArcticOcean_MG_CB11_90 (SPAdes) (version 2) | ecosystem: Environmental > Aquatic > Marine > Oceanic | place: Arctic Ocean... | reverse complement strand
AAAAAAAAAAAAAAAAAAAAAAAAAAAAAAAAAAAAAAAAAAAAAAAAAAAAAAAAAAAAAAAAAAAAAAAAATAAAAAAAAAAAAAAAAAAAAATAAAAAAAAAAAAAAAAAAAAAAGAAAAAGTAAAATAAAAACTGCTTCTGAATTAAGATTTTTAAAAAAATTAAGAGAAAGAACAGTAACTCAAAAGCACAAAGAAAAACTTCTTAAACTCCAAGTTATAAGAGAGAGAATTCTAGAAAAAAAAAGAATCAAAGATGAGGAACTAAAAATAAAGAAACAAGAATTACAACTAAAAGAAAATGAGTTTAAATTCAAAATTGCAGAACAAAGAATAAGAGAAAATGCAGAACAAAGGTTGTCAGACCAAGAACAGAGAAAAAAAGAAAGAGAAAGAAGGTTGCGAGAGGAAGATATAAGGCTAAGACAAGAAGCACAGAGAGTTAAAAATGAAGAAAAAAAGTTTAGAGAAAATGAAGAAAGACGTTCGAGAGATGAAGAAAAAAGATTACGAGATGAAGAACAAAGAAAAAGAGATGAGTTAGAAAGAATAAAGCTTGCAGCGGAAAAAAAGATTAAAGAAGAAGCACAAAAAATTAAAGATGAAGAGGAAAGAATAAGACTTGAGGCAGTACAAAAAATTAAAGATGAGGAGAAAAAAATAAAAGACGCAGAAGAGAATATAAAAAAAGAACAAGAAGAAATACGCCTTAAAGAATGGGAAAAGAAATTTGACGCAGAACGAAAAAGAAAAGAAGAAGAGCAATACTCAAAAGAGGAAGAACTTCGATTAAAAGAAGAAGAAAGAAGAAAACGCTTTTTATCTGAATCAAAAAATCCTAATAAAATTAATTAAAAATTTAACGTTTAACAAGTTTATCTACTAAAAATAAGTATAGTCGATAAGGTAGAATTCTTAATATTTTAAGAATACTAGTTAAGGCTTTTGGAAAAGTTATTTCAAAGTTACTTCCATTGACTAATCCATCGTACATCTTTTCAGCAGCATACTCTGGTGGTTTAATGAAAGGCATTTCAAAAACATTTTTATCAGTCAGAGGTGTTTTGATAAATCCAGGTGAAACTAAAGAAATTCTGACCCCATATTTTTTAAAATCAAAATATAAACTTTCTGTTAAATTTGTCAAAGCGGCTTTTGAGGGTCCGTACCCAGTAGAATTAGGTAAACCTCTATATGCAGCAACCGACGATACAATAGAGATATGTCCAGTTTTTATACTTTTAAAATAACTTTCCACAGCTTTGATACAATTTAAAACACCAAAAAAATTCACATCTATAATTTTTCTTATTTGTTGTTTATTGATTTCTTTTTCGAGTTTTGGGTCGTATGCACCACTACAAAATACACATAAATCAACATTTTTAAATTTATGTAAGATATTTGAGAATGTATTTTGAACTTTATCATCATCTGTAACATCTAAAGGAAAGGAAAATATATTTTCATTTTGAGCAATTTGATCTAATAATTCTTTTCTACGTGCAGATATTGCTACACGCCAATTTTCTTTAGCAAATTTTAAGGCTAATGCTTTGCCAATTCCACTGCTGGCACCTGTGATCCAAATTTTTTTATGATTTCCAGACATAAATTAGTTATATCTCATTATATGACAAAGAATAAATATTTATCTCTTTTCTTAATACTTTTAATTACTTTTATGGCTTCTGCTATCGGAGGTTTTACTACAAATGCTTTCAAAGAGCCTTGGTACTCAGAAATAGTACTTCCTAGTTTTAATCCACCTAGCTGGGTATTTGCACCCGTGTGGACAACATTATATATTCTAATGTCTATAGCCATATGGAGAATTTGGATAAAATTTTCTGACCGTAAAATACTAAGTATTTATTTTTTCCATTTATTATTTAACGCAACTTGGAGCGTTGTTTTTTTTGGATTTCATCAAATTGAATTAGCATTAATAAATTTAATTATAATTTTAATTTTTATTATTATTTTAATGAAGATTTATTTATACAAAGATAAGTTAAGTTTTATTATTATGTGCCCTTATCTTTTGTGGTCCTCCTATGCTCTTGTACTTAATACCGCAATTGTGACCTTAAATTAAAACCATTTTTTTGGATATTCTCTTCCAAGAACAAACCTATTAATAAAAAAAGATATAAGAATTAGCATAACTCTACCTGTTATTATTGGAAAAAGTATAAAATCATATGATACGTCTGCAAATAAAGCTATTAAAGGGTTTGCGGCAGCTGGAGGGTGCACAATTTTTAAATACATCATAACAGAGACGCAAATACCCACAGAAAAACCTAATGACATAAAAGAAATTCCCATAAGTTCATTGACTAAAATACCAATAATTATAGAAATCAAATGCCCAAAAAAAATATTTTTTGGTTGGGCAAATTCACTGTCATAGAAAACAAATAAAATTAGAGCCGAGGATCCAAAAGAAAAAACAAGCCACACTCCAAAAGAGGTTTCAAATGTTAATAGCGCCAACAAAGCAATAACTAAGCCTGCTGAAAGGCCGTTAATCAATGGTGCTATTTTTTTTGATATTTTCATATTCACATTTTCTATAATTAAGTTATATACAATCATGTGTTATATTAAATTTAATGATTAAGTTATTTGTTAATAGAATTTATAGGTCTATAAAAATCGATCCAGAAGTTTTTGATGAGGTTAAAAAAGATGAAAACTCAACTACTTCTGCTGCTATAGTCGTTGTATTATCAAGTCTAGCTGCAGGTATTGGAGCTTCGCATCTTGGTAAGATTAATTTTTTTTTGGCACCTGGGCTTTCTCTAATTACCTGGTTTATCTGGGCTTATATTGTGTATTTTGTAGGTGTAAAACTTTTTCCTGACTCAAAAACAAAAACTACACACACGGCTCTTCTAAGAAGTATTGGTTTTTCATGCGCACCAGGAATAATTAGGATATTTGGTTTTAACGAAGACTTAATGGCTGTTACTTTTATCGGATCTGCCTTTTGGATGTTAGCCTGTATGATAGTAGCAGTTAAACAGACATTAAATTATAAAAGCTTATGGAAAGCACTAGTCGTTGTCATAATAGCTTGGTTTGTTCAGGCTTTTGCCTTGATATGTATTTTAGCTATAACAAGAAATTTCTAAATAGGAAATATTGTTTTTGAAGTTTTACAACTGTTACAAATTTTATAGCCAGACATAATTAAATTTGATTTTACATTTTCATCTTTTTTTTTACACTCTTCACATACGTTATTAACCTCAACAAAATTTAAAATTTTATTTGAATTATCTTCATGATATTTAGATTGATAACAATCTGAGCAAAGATATTTAATGTCACTAAAATTACTTATCTGAGTAAGAATTGTGTCATTTTCTCCACACTCATCACAACTTGGAATTTTTTTCATTTTTAGTGCCTATAAATATTTAAAAATATTACCTTTAATTAGATCAAAACTATATAACTAACTTGTGAAAAACTTATTTTTTATTATTATTCTTTCTATTAATTGTTATTTTAGTGGGAACGCACCCGCTTTAAGCGGTGTACTTGTAGTAACCGCAGGACAAAACAATGTAGATTATAAAAAAGCTTATTTTGCGGGAGGATGTTTTTGGTGTATGGAGGAATCATTTGATAAAGTAGAAGGAGTGGTAAAATCAATCTCTGGTTATTCTGGTGGCCATGTAAAGAATCCAACCTATAAGCAGGTTGTCTATAAAGACACTGGTCATGTAGAATCTATTACAGTTTTTTACGATCCTAAATTAACTAGTTATAAAAAATTACTAGAAGTATTTTGGACAAATATAGATCCATTTGATGCTAATGGCCAATTTTGTGATAAAGGAAAAAGCTATAGATCAGTTGCGTTTTACGAAAATGTAAAACAAAAAAAACTTATACAGAATTCAATATTAAATATTGAAAAAAAATTTAATAAAAAAAAAGTAGTAACCTTAGTTTGGAAATTTAAAAAATTTTATCCAGCGGAAGACTATCATCAAGACTATTATCAAAATAATTTTTTAAGATATCTAGCTTATAAGTCTAGCTGTCAAAGGGAAGAAATATTAAAAAAAATATGGAATTAAAAAAATATCTAATATTTATTATAATGCTTAGTTTTACAAAGTTCTTGTACGCAGACATTGTTAAGCCAGCTGAAAATTTAACAGCCTACGATGTAGTAAAAATTCAATTAACGGCATTAATGAACAATAATAAGCCAAGTAAGAATACTGGGATCAAGCAAACATGGAATTTTGCTCATCCAGAGAATAAAAAATTTACAGGTCCGTATAAAAGGTTTGAAAAAATGTTACTTGGAAATCAATATAATTTTCTATTAAATCATGACTCACATAAAATTAAATTAATTATGAATTCTGAAGATATTTATATTTACAATATAGAATTAATCTCTAAAGAAAAAAAAATGTACTTCTATGAATGGCATTTAGAAAAAAGTACTACAGAAGAATGTAACAATTGTTGGTTTACTACAATTGTTTCACCGCCAGCTGACAAAGGGAATATAATCTAATGAAAAGGCCATCTTACACAACTAGACTTCTTATAATAATGTTTATTCTTACTGTTATTCCAATTGGGGCAACACATTTTGGCAGCATCTATATGGGTAAAGAAAATGGAATACTTCTTGGCTTTTGTGTTGGAATACCTTGTGTTTCATTTGCATGTTGGAAACTATATATTGATGGCTGGAGAAATGAGGATGATGAATGAAATTTTACACCTCAAGGCAAAAAGCGTTAGAGTTATTAGAGACCTTTATAAATAACGACATCGTTAATTATTCATCAAAAAGAAATTATGATTTTGGCCCGATAGATAGAACAAATGTTTCGTGTCTATCTCCTTACATCTCTCATAGGTTAATTGACGAATATGAAATTTCAAAAAAAGTTTTAAGTAAGCACCCATATCAAAAAGTTGAAAAGTATATTCAAGAAATTTACTGGAGGGTATATTGGAAAGGGTGGTTAGAACTTAGGCCAAATATATGGTCTGATTTTATAGAAGATCTAAGTACAATTGAAGAGAGTAAAAAATACCATCAAGCAATTAATGGGCAAAGTAACATTGAATGTTTTAATGATTGGGTTAAAGAGATTAAAGAATACAATTATCTGCACAATCATGCCCGTATGTGGTTCGCAAGTATATGGATTTTTACTTTAGGTTTACCCTGGCAAAAAGGTGCTGAATTTTTTATGAAATATTTACTCGATGGAGATGCTGCATCAAACACTTTGAGCTGGAGATGGGTTGCTGGCTTACAAACTAAAGGAAAGCATTACCTGGCACAAACTTGGAATATCAATAAATTTCAAAATAAAAAATATCAAAATATTGAACTGATAGAAAATGTCCAACCACTAGTTGACAATCGAGAATATAAAATTTCACCAATAGATATACAAAAAAGTAATAGCAGAAATGATCATCTAATAGTTTTTGAAAATGATTTGAGTCAAGAAAATTTAAAAATAAAAGATTATAAAAAAATTTATTTTATTTTACTCGATAATAATCAAAGATCACTAGTGTTAGATCCAAAAGTCTTAAACTACAAAAAAAATATTATGAAAGACCAATTAAATAGAATTGATAATAATTTTGAATTAATTAACGAAAATAAGATAGAAGAACTTTTAGTAAGTCTAAAAAATTTTGATATTATTTATCCGTCAATAGGTGAGAATATGTCCTTTTTAAAAAAAATGGTTGAAGAAAAAAAATTGAATTTAAATTTTATTACTAGAGATGAAGATATATTTTGTTGGAATTTTTCTAACAAGGGGTATTTTAATTTCAAGTCAAACATACCCAAAATATTAGCAAAATTTCAATTGAATTAATTTGATCCAGAACATTTCTTTGAACAGTATTTAACTCTATCCCAATTAAGTTTCCATTTCTTTCTCCAGCTAAAAGCTCTCTTGCAGACAGAGCAAATTTTTGTAGGTAGATCGAACTTTTTCATTACATATTTTTAAGTTGATCTTTATTTTTCAAAAACAAAAAATAAGCAACAAATTCATAAATGCAATGAAAAATAAAAAATAATGGTTTTATTTTAAGTATCTTATAGAGAAGATTGTATCTAGGTATTTTAGACCAAACAACCAAGAAAGCACCAGCTCCTGAAATCACCTTACCATCCTCAATCACGTGCAATCTTCTTAATAGTTCAGATGGTGTTTTTGAAGTTATTAATTGGGCGTCTTTGTTATTTGTAATATCTACCCACTCCAAATCACTATTTGAAATTTTTTTATAATGATCTATTTCCAATCTACAGACTTTACATGAATCATTAAAAAATACTTTAATCGGCATATGTGTTTTCTTTTATAAATTTTTTAGCTGCTGTAAATATTCTTTCTTTTCTTTCTTTATCAATCTTTTCTAATATTTTCACCATCATAGATAGACGGAAATTTGCTTGAAAAAATTTTTTATTTTTTTCTATAAAATTCCAATAAAGCCCATCCATTACATCGCACCAAGGACCTTTTTTGAAGTCCATCATTTTTAAAAAATAACTTGATCCACAAATGTAGGGTTTAGTAGCAAATATACCTCCATCACTAAACAATCCCATACCATAAACATTTGGACTCATTACCCAATCAGATGAGTCAACAAACATTTCCATGAACCATTTGTAAACTTCTCTAGGCTCAACCTGACAGAGATTCATAATATTGGAAAGTATCATCAATCTTTCAATATGATGAGACCATCCGTGAGTGATTGCATTCTTAATGGCATAATCGAGGGGCTCCAAACCAGTTTCACCCTTGTACCAATTTTTATTCATTCTATTTTTATGATTAAAAAAATTAGTTTTTGTTAATCGTTCATCGTAGTTTTGATAAATACCTCTCATAAATTCTCTCCAACCAATAATTTGTCTTGTGTATCCTTCTAATGAGTTAAGTTTAACTTTATCTTCTATTTTTTTTAATTTTCCTAAAATTTGATTTGGCGTAATTAAACCAATATTTATTAAAGGACTCAAAGCACTATGAAATAATATATTTGATTTTTTGCTTACTGCATCTTCGTAGTCACCAAATAAATTTAGTTTATTCTTTATAAAATTATCCAACCAAATCTCAGCACCATTTCTTGTTGTCGGTAGCCAAAAGCTATCAGTAGTTCCGGGATGATCTTTAAATATTTTTTCTATAATTGGAGCTAATGTTTTAGTATGAAAAGTATTTTGGGCTTTTGGGCTATCCGGTAACGAAATATCTTTTGGTAATTTATTTCTATTTTCGTCATCAAAACTCCATTTTCCGCCCTTAGGTTTCAAATTATTATCAACCAGTACACCCAATTTTGTTCTATTAGATTTATAAAAAGTAGCCATAAATGGCTTCTTGTTTTTATTTAAATAATCTTTAAATTCTTCACGACTAGTTAGGAACATTGGGCTTTGTATAATATTTGTTTTAATTTTTTTTTTTTTAAAAAAGGATAATATTTTCTTTTCAAAAAACTTATCTTCAATTTCAAATAAACTGACTTCTTTAATTTTTTTTTTAATAATAAATATTTCTAATTTTTTCTCATAAGAAACTCTAAAATCATCTTTTATAGAATAATAATTAACATTAAATTTTTGAGCTTTAAGTTCATCGCAGTAGGACCTCATTGATGACAAGAATAATAGAATTTTTAACTTATGATGCTTCTCATAGGTGCATAAGCCATAGTCTTCACACATAAAAATACTGTGGTCTTTGTAGTTTTTTAGGTATTTAGGGTCAAATAGTTGGTTGCCTAGAATTAAAAAAAATTTCATAAATTACCTTATCTTATGAGCCTTAAATTTATACGTGACAATAGATGCCCTAAAAAAAGTCATTCTTTGTGATATATTTACAATATGAAAAAACTTATTCTAGGAGCTACTGGATCAATAGGTTCTGCTCTAGCTAAAAAAATAGTTAATGATGGCGGGAAAGTACATTTGGTAGGTAGAGATGAATCTAGCTTATCAACTTTAGCATCAGAACTTGATTCTACTTTTACACCCTGCGATGTATTGGAGGAGAATTTTTCAGAAAAAATTATTAGTGATTTAGGTGACACACCAATAAATGGACTAGCTTATTGTGTTGGTTCTATAGATTTGAAACCATTAAAACTTTCTAAGAAAAAAGATTTTATAGATTGTTTTAATTTAAACTTAATCTCAGCTACTGAAATAATTAGAGCCACACATGCAAAATTAAAAGAAAACCAAGGTGCAATTGTTTTATTTTCTACAGTTGCTGCTCAAAAAGGTTTTACTAACCACAGCATAATTTCTTCTGCAAAAGCTGCTGTTGAAGGTTTAACAGTTGCTTTAGCAGCAGAGTTTGCACCAAATGTTAGAATAAACTGCATAGCACCAAGTTTAAGTAAATCTAAAATGGGAGAATTTTTACTAAAAAATGAAAAAATTGCTGAAGGTATTGCAAAACTTCACCCTTTAAAGAGATTAGGTGAGGGGTCAGATTTTTCTTCGATTGCTAAATTTTTAATTAGCGACGAAAGTTCATGGATAACAGGTCAAATAATAGGTGTTGATGGAGGAAGATCGTCAATTGCATAAAATGATTAAAAAATTTATTTGTATAGTTTCATTTTGTTTACTAACGCAAGTTTCATTTGCAGCAGGTAATGATAGTAGTTCAGATACGATCAATTATGCAAATCCACAAAAAGATGCGCAAAATTTTGTAAAACGTGGAAAAAAACTTGAGTCAAAAGGAAAAAACAAAAAAGCTTTAAAGTTATATGACAAAGCTTACAAAAAACTATTAGAAGCAAATAAAGTAGATAGTAGAAATCCTGATATATTAAACTATCTTGGTTTTACACTTAGAAAAGCGGGAAAGTACGAACAAGCAGAAAAATATTATCTTCAAGGTTTAGAAATAAAACCTGATCACAATGGAATAAACGAATATTTAGGAGAACTGTATGTCCAGACTCAAAGAATGGACTTAGCTAAAGAGAGATTGGCAGTTCTAAAAAATTGTAATTGTGAAGAGTATAAAGAATTAGAAGCAGTAATTAATAACAATTAAGATAAATCTAAAGCGTGTTTTTTTAATTTTTCAATCGGGATTAATTCTAAAGTTTTAATATTTGTTTTCTTTAAATATACTGAGCACGCAGCATCTTCTTCCACAGCTCTAGCATACCATGTTGCGCAAACACACCAAGAATCTCCATCTTTTAAGCCCAGAAAGCCAAATTCGGGATGAGGGGTTATTAAATCATTACCCGCTTCTTTAGACCAAAGTAAAAATTTATTAGTAACTTTTGCACAAACTGTGTGAAAGCCTTTATCAGCAGCGTCAGTATTGCAACAACCATCTCTATACCAACCAGTAACTGGATCTTGAGAACAATCTTCCAACGGCTCCCCAAAAACATTTTTTTGCTTTTTATCACTCATTTATGAAACACATTAGCAATATTTGAATCTATTTCCACATTAAAAGAAAATGATCTTCGTTCACCTTCAACCGAAAAAGGATAAGCAGTGTGCATTAGATAATTTGGAAACAAAATTACATCTCCTACCTTAGGATTGTGATTAAAAACACTATTATTCAAAAACATCTTACTTCCATTGATAAAATCAATTGAACCATTGGTTTTCAAATTTTTTTTATCTTTATTGAGTCGTTTGGGTAATTTTAAATAACCAACACCTGATACGTGCCCATCGTGGTAATGTACTGGATTATACTCATGTGCATATTGTCTAACTATCCAAAAATTTATAATTTTAACTTTTTTTGTTAGTTTTCCAGTGCTAACTTTAACGTATTCTTTAATTGTCCTGCTTATGTATTTATAAATATTTTTTTTAATAAAAATAGATGGTAGTTGTATCTCTTGTTTTACTTGCCCCACAAGATTTTTTGAATAATCGTATTTTTTAATTAATTTCTTTTGTTTCACAATCCTATCTACTTCAGAATTAATTTTTTTAATTACCGATTCAGGAAACTTTAACCTAGCTATTTTAGGTCCAAAAGGAGTTAAGACTTTTAACTGGCTCATAATTTTGTAGGATTGGGTTGTCCCTTATAAATTTTATCAGGGTCAAATTTTTTCTTTTTTTCTTTAAATTTTATTTTAATTTTTTTAGAATCTCTAATTTTGCCAAGTGGTATTGATCTGTAGAAGCAAGAAATGTAACCAACATGACAGCTTGCGCCTTTACCAATGTTAACCTTTATCCAAACAGCATCTTGGTCGTCATCTACTCTTAACTCAACAACTTTTTGAACATAGCCACTAGTTTTTCCTTTGTGCCACAAAGCTTTTCGCGACCTACTCCAGTAATGGGCCTCTTTAGTTTCTATAGTTTTTTTTAAAGCTATTTTGTTCATGTATCCATGCATTAATACATCACCATTTTTAAAGTCCGTTGTTACAACTGGGACCAAACCTTTACTATCAAATTTAGGAGATAAGAAAATTCCTTCTTCTACCTCAAATATACTTTTTCTTTTTCTAAACATCTGTGTAAAATAATGAAAAAAGGACAAAATAGCAATTTGCTTTAGTATTTTATGTGCTATAAAAATAACCTTCTTTTATGAAATTAGTCAAAGAAACAAATAAAGCTGAATCAAATAAAGATCAAATCACCGATCTTCAAGCTACAGAAGCTTTTAAAACAATATTAAAGTGGATTGGAGAAGACCCAAATAGAGAAGGGTTGATCGAAACGCCCAAAAGAGTTGTAAAAGCATTCAAGGAATATTTTAAAGGATATAATCAAAATCCAGCAGAAGAACTTAAAAAAACTTTTGGCGATGTGGATGGGTACGATGATATGGTTGTAGAGAAGAATATTTCACTAGAAAGCCACTGTGAACATCATATGGCGCCAATAATTGGTGTAGCTCACGTAGCTTATATTCCTAAAAATAAAGTTGTTGGCTTAAGTAAGCTGGCAAGGACAGTCGATATATTTTCCAAAAGATTACAAACCCAAGAAAGACTTACTATGCAAATCGCAAAGACTTTAATGGAAGGTTTAGACGCCAAAGGCGTTGCTGTAACAATTGATGCGTCACATCAATGTATGACAATGCGTGGCATCAAGAAAGAAAGAGCAACAACAATAACAAATTATTTTTTAGGCAGCTTTAAAGAGGACCTTTCACATCAAAACAGGTACTTAAGACTTATTAGTAAATAAAAATATGATAAATAAATTTAAAGCCTTAATAATTGACAATCAGAATGAAAATTTTACCAGAAGTATTCAAGATCTCGACACAAGTGCTTTAAAAGATGGAAATGTTTTAGTTAAAGTAGATTACTCAAGTTTAAATTATAAAGATGCTATGATACTTAAAGATGGCGGAAGAATTATTAGAAATTTTCCCTTTGTACCAGGTATAGACTTTTCAGGTAACGTTGTTGAAAGTGAAGATACAAATTTCAAATCAGGTGACAGGGTTATTCTGACGGGATTTAGAGTAGGTGAAGCATTCTTTGGTGGATTTTCTCAATACGCAAAAGTGAATTCTAACTTTTTAATAAAAGCACCTGCAAATATTAGCAATAATCAAGCAATGATGTTGGGAACAGCAGGGTTCACTGCTCTACTTTGTTCTTTTGCAGTAAAGGCTAGAGAAGAATTATTGATGGGAGAAAAAGTTAAAGATGTTTTAGTTACGGGGGCTACAGGAGGAGTAGGTAGCATAGCAGTGATGGTACTATCTAAAATGGGTTACGATGTTCACGCTGTTACGGGAAAAAAAGATAAAAATGATTACTTAAAAAATTTAGGAGCAAAAAATATTATTGATAGAAAAGAATTTGAAGGTGAGAGTAAACTATTAGAGAAAGCAGTTTGGGATGGTGTAGTTGACACAGTAGGTGGCCCAGGTCTAACAAAGATATTTGCGCAAACTAAACCAGGTGGAATAGTTGCAGCATGCGGTAATGCTGGAGGAATTAAAATTAATACTACGGTAATGCCTTTTATTATCAGGGGAGTAAAACTTTGGGGAATAGATTCTTCAGGAGCTTCTCTAAAACGTAGAGAATTTGTTTGGAACGAAGCTTCTAAACTAATTGATTTTGAAAAATTAAAAAGTTTTACCCAAGAGCTATCATTCACAGATCTTTTAGAAACCTACCCAAAACTTCTAAAAGGTGAATTTTTTGGAAGAGCAGTAGTAAATCCAAACAAATAGATATAAAATCTAACCTTATGGATTGGGACAAATTAAAGATTTTTCATACTGTTGCAGAAGCTAGTAGTTTTACAAAAGCAGCAACTGTACTGAATTTAAGCCAATCAGCTATTAGTAGGCAAATTCAATCTTTAGAAAATGAACTTAAAATAAAGCTTTTCGAAAGACATGCTAGGGGATTAGTTTTAACAGACAATGGAAAATACCTTTTTCAAACAGCGCATGAAGTTATTGCAAAATTAAAAGATGTTGAAGCAATTTTCAGTGACGAGAAGAACAAACTAAAAGGAAAATTGACTGTAACTACCGTTGTAAGTTTTGGCACGACTTGGCTTACTCCAAGAATTAAAGAGTTTATGGATCTGCATCCTGAAATAGAAGTAGAATTAATATTTGATGACAGGGAACTTGATTTAAGCACACGTCAAGCTGACGTAGCCATTAGAATGAGGAGACCAAAACAATTAAATTTAATTCAAAAAAAGTTTGTTGATTTTAATTATCACATTTATGGTTCAAATGAATATTTAGAAAAAAATGGTTATCCAAAAATTTTAAAAGATTTAGATAAGCATAAGTTTATTACCTATGGTAAAGGGGCTCCATCGCCAGTTTATAATCCTGACTGGGTTTTAAAACTTGGTGCCAAAGAAGGAAAAAAAAGAAAATCAGTGATGAAAGTAAATAGTGTATATGGATTACTATTAGCTGTTCAAAGCGGAGTTGGTCTTGCTGCATTACCAGATTACATTACTTATAATATTCCTAATTTAACTAAAGTTTTACCTGAAGAATCTGGCAAACCAACTGAAACTCATTTTGTTTACCCTGCGTCTTTAAAATCTAACGCAAGATTAATGGCTTTTAGAAATTTCATTTTTAGTAAAGTTAGTGAGTGGAAGTTTTAATTAAATGGATGTTATGACATTAATTCTACCTTTTTTAATGAATATTGTAACATTCATTCTGCCTTTTTTAGTATTAATTACGTTAGTTGTATTTATTCATGAGTATGGACATTATTATTTTGCAAAAAAATTTGGAGTCGGCGTAACAGATTTTTCTATTGGTATGGGGAAAGAGCTTTTTGGTTTTAATGATAAATCAGGAACAAGGTGGAAATTTTGTTTAATCCCTATTGGTGGGTACGTTAAATTTTTTGGTGACCGAAATGTATACAGTCAAGCTGAACAAAAAAAATTATTAAACCAATATAGCCCAGAAGATCAAAAAAAATTATTTGTTGTAAAACCTATTTATCAAAGAGCTTTGGTTATTGCTGCTGGTCCGTTCGCAAACTTTCTATTAGCAATAGTTATTTTTACATTTATATATATATTTGCAGGAAAAGATTTTACTCCAGCTAAAATTGATGAAGTTCAAGAGAATTCTCCCGCATCAAGTGTTGGTCTTCAAAAAAATGATGTTATTTATTCTATTAACAATAATAAAGTTAAGAGCATTATGGATATTTCTGCTTATATTAATACTTCCGCAACTAAAGAAATAACTTTGTCTGTGTTGAGAAATGATAATGAAATTTTTTTTAATGTTATACCTAAAATAATTAACGATAAAGACTCGCTAGGTAACGAGATTAAAAAAAAAGTTTTAGGTATTAAGCTTGTTCCTCTCTACGATGAATTTAATAAAGAAAAATTAGGACCAACAAAAGCCCTTTATTACGCAGTTAAAGAGACATGGTTCATAACCACAAGTTCACTGGATTTTTTAGTTTCTTTGCTTAAAGGAAATGGAGATGTTTCTCAATTGGGTGGACCAATAAAAATAGCTAAAATCACAGGTCAAGTTGCTCAGTATGGCATCATAGCTTTTCTCAGTATTACTGCTTATATTTCGATAAGCCTAGGTTTAGTCAATTTATTCCCAATTCCTGTATTAGATGGAGGTCATTTAATGTTTTATGCTTTTGAAAAAATTCTTGGGAGACCCTTGACCCAAAAAACACAAGAAGGTTTTTTTCGAATCGGTCTTTTTTTATTGATTTCTTTAATGTTTTTCATAACATTTAATGATCTTAAGGATATAGGGCTATTTTAAGCCATTTTAATCACTAAAAAAGTCAATAAAATCAACACTAATTAGCCACACTACATCTTGTTGTTTTTTTTTATAAAACACTAAAAAAAGTGTTGATTTATAAGCATAATTGTAGAGATTAAAAATATAATCAAAAAAGGGCTAAATATATGAACAAAAAACAACTAGTAGCAAAAATCTCTACAACATTAGGTCAAAGTAAAGCTGATGCTGAGAGAACTTTTGATTCAATTACGACTATCATTTTAAATGAGTTAAAAAATGACGAAACGGTTAAAATAGCTGGTTTTGGTACTTATAAAGTAGCAAAAAGAAAAGCTAGAGTAGGAAGAAATCCAAGAACTGGGGAGTCTATTCAAATTTCAGCTTCGCAAAAAGTTAAGTTTTTACCCGCTAAAAGCTTAAAAGAAATGTTTAACAAATAAGTATTGCTTATTTAGTAGCTCCTGTAATTATAGGAGCTATTAAAACTTTACATACCTCTAATACAGTCAAATCATAGCTTTCCCGGTATACCTGAGATGTCTAATAGTCGTTAGTCACAGATCAATTCTTAAAATAAATTCAAAGCCTTAAAGAATAAAAAAAAGGTAATTAATGAAAAAAGTATCACTTTTAATATTAAGTAGTTTTGTTTTTTTATTAACGATAACAAACTTTAGTTTTGCAGAGACTACAATGTCTCTAGAAGGTCAGTACATATTTAATTCTTTAGGTTTTTATTTAGGCGGTGTTTTAGTGGCTTTTATGGCTGCTGGTTTTTGTATGTTAGAAAGCGGTTTAGTAACTACGAAGAGCGTGTCATCGATTGCAGCTAAGAATATTGGAAAGTTTGCAATTGGATCGATAGTCTTCTTTTTAGTTGGATATAATTTAGCATACGATATTCCAGAAGGTGGATTTATTGGGTCATTATCGGTTTGGACAGATACATCTAACGTAGAGACTGGTTACTCAGGTTATTCAGATTGGTTTTATCAAACCATGTTTGTTTGTGCCACAGTATCAATTGTATCTGGAGCAGTCGCCGAAAGAATTAAAATTTGGCCATTCTTTTTCTTCGCAGCAATCATGGCTGGACTTATTTATCCAATTTCAATGGGTTGGCAGTGGGGAGGTGGTTGGCTTTCTGTTGCTGGATTTTCTGATTTTGCTGGCTCAACTTTAGTTCACGCGTGTGGCGGTGCCGCGGCATTAGCTGGTGTAATTGTTTTAGGTGCTAGAGAAGGAAGATTTGGTGTCAAAGGTGAGAAGAAATCGATGATACCATTTGCAGCTTCTAGTATTCCATTAGTAACACTAGGAACTTTTTTACTTTGGTTTGGTTGGTTTGGTTTTAATGGGTTTAGTCAATTAGCAATGGGAACTTTTGATGATGTGAATGCAATTGCAAAGATTGCTGTTAATACACATCTTGCTGGAGCCGCAGGTGTAGTGACAGGCGCAGCTCTTACACGTTTAATTGGAGGTAAAACTGATATTATAATGATGCTAAATGGCGCATTAGCTGGTTTAGTTGCAATTACCGCAGAACCATTAACCCCAACGCCAATAACTGCAATGATGATTGGTTCTATTGGGGCTGTAATAATGTATTACGGAACGAAACTATTAGAACACTTAAGACTAGATGATGTTGTAGGCGCGATCCCAGTACATCTATTTGCAGGTATCTTTGGAACATTGGTTGTACCATTTACTAATATAGAAACTTCTTTTAAAATACAGTTTTTAGGTGCTATTTCAGTTTGTGTTTTTAGTTTTGTGTTTTCATACCTTGTATTCAGAATAATGAAAGAAACCACAGGTCTTAGAATAAGTAAGGCAGCAGAAAAGCTTGGTACAGATAAAGCTGAAATAGGAGTAGCAGCTTACTCAATTAGAGATTAAGAACAACACTAAAAAAAATTCTCTAAAAAAAATTGAGAAATCCTTTCTTTTTTATACTTTATTCTCGTCCCAAATTTTTTTCCAATCCTTGTTTGGCGACAAGCCAAATATAGAATTGATATTTGTACAGTGTATTGCGATAGATGGAATTGGAGAGATACAAAGCTCATGCTTATAAATTTCGTGTAAAGGAGACTCAAATGGATAGTGTTCAAAAGTACACATACTTAAAAATTTATCCCAATGTTTCTCTACAATTTGTTTACTTGTTAAAAAAGTACATAATGTTTCGTTAATTTTTCTCCAGTGATACTTTTCACCTAAATAAATATTAGTATTTTCTGCTTGTACGTATAAATATGGATAATCAGTTGGGCATATTATTAATTCATTGCCAGTCAAGGAAGCAATTCTTTCATAAGTAAATAGCATTTCTGTAAAACTATCTAACTCATGAATATAATCGTCTTCTACAAAATAAATTAAATCATCCGAACTTTTTGAGAGCAGTAAAGACTTATAAATATTTGACATATTTGAAATCTGATTAGGTTTAATTTTTTCATCTTTTTCATTAGTTTTTTTAATTTCACTTTCAAACTCTGTAATATCTAGGTTTAATAGCTTAAATTTAGTAGTTGAACTGTTTAGCAAATTTTTAATTTTTTCTAAGTTTTCAAGAGATGAATTATGATCAACGACTATTATTTTAATATTAATATCGGGATGATACTTTTTAGAATAACTTACACTTTTTAGAATAGAATTAATTGATCTTAAAGTATATTCAATCTTATTTTTTTCAAAAATTCTTTTTTTATTTTGAGTCAACATGTTAACAGCTGAACAAGTTCTAATAATTACATCTAATGATTTTACTTTTCTTGTTATTTTAACCTCGCCAAGGGGTAAGTTGATAGATTTTGTACCTGCTTTACTTAATGTTTCATTTAAATCTTTATTAGATGTAGGTATATAAAAGTTACCTTGGTCAATAATCTCATATCCTAAATATCTACAAAGCTTAATAAAGAGCTTTTTAAAAGGATTTTTATGTTTTTGCTGTTTAATTTCTTTCATTCAATATTTATTTTTTTTATAATATTAATTATTTAATATCATGAATATAAAATCATCCCAAGATCTTGTTAACGAAGCAAATCAATCAATTGAAACAATTGACTCGATTAAAGTAAAATTAATGGCTGATAACAATGAATGTATTTTAATTGATGTTAGAGATATTAGGGAATTATGGAAAGAAGGAACGGTTAAAAATTCAAAACATATACCAAGAGGAATGATAGAATTTTGGCTTGATCCGAAAAGTTCTTATTTTAAAGAGAATAAATTCGATTCAAAAAAAAAAATGGTTTTGTACTGTGCTCTTGGCATGAGGTCTGCATTGGCTACAAAATCTCTAGTTGATATGGGTTTTAAAAATGTGGCTCATGTAAATGGAGGCTTTGATGCTTTGAAGAAATGTGGGATAGAGATTGTTAATAAGGAAAAAAAATAATTATTTTAAGGACTCAGCTAAAGCGTATTCAAGCCTATCTTGACCCCAAAATATTTTATTATTAACCACAAATGTTGGGGCGCCAAAAACTCCTTTTTCATAAGCCTCCTGAGTTCTTTTCTTTAGTTCATCTTTTATATTTTGATTTAAAAGCCTTAGAGAGAAAGTTTTAGGGTTTATGTTTAAATTCTTTAAAGTTTTATCAATAACTAGTTGATCATTTAAATTGAGGCCACTTACCCACATTGTTTCAAAAATTTTATCTATATAATTATTTGATATACCGTCTTCTTCAGCGATTAATACACCACGCATTAAATCAGTTGTCTTAATAGGAAAATAAGAATTAAATTTAAAACTTATTTTATGCTTTTCAGAAACCATTTTGCAGTCCCTAATCATAAATTTTGCTTTAGCAGGTATAAATGCAGGTGCTGTAATTTTATGTAGATTGTGAAGCCCACCAAGCAACACAGGTTTTAACCTAAATTTAAAATCTTGTTTAAATTTTAGTGTTTTAATTTGCTGAAATGAAATGAAAGTGTAAGGACTAACAAAATCAAAGTAAAAATCTATAGGTTTATTCATTAAAATTAATTTTTTTTGCATAAAATATTCTAACAAACCAATAAATTACAATTCCTAAAGGCCCTGTAAAATAAGCTACTATAATACAAGGAGCTGAAAGAGCTTTGGGAATCAAATGTCTTTCGCCATCCCTGGCAATCCAAGCACCAATAAATAAACTTATGGCAAGGAAGTGTAGCCAGAATACAAGTCGAAGAGATTCGTTTGAGTATATTTCGTTTAATTCATTCAGGCCCATATAAAGTTTAAATCCTTCAAAAATATTTCCCTCTAAGATAATTTGTCGTGCAACAAAAAAATAAGCAGCTGCTAACAACAAAGGTGCAATTATTGAGTGAGAAAAAAATTTAGTGATGCCGTGATTGGGGATAAATACTAACAACAGCCAAAAAGGAACAATGCCCCAATTAGCAAACAAGTAAATATTTTCAAACGTTAAATAATTCCCAAGAGTATTTATCATTAAAAATAATATAGTATATTAGTCAAATGAATCCCACATCAAATAAAAAAGATTTTGAAGACCTTACAACGAATTTAAAGGACTTAGCCTTTGCTTATTTGGAAAGATATAGTCCTTCTAAACAACAGTTAAAAACACATCTTTTAAAAAAGTACTTAACAAAAATTAAAGGAACAAAATCTAAAAGAGAAGTATCGGAGATTATAGATAAAATCTTAGAAAATCTTGAAAAAAATAGAATAATAAATGATGAATTATATTCTGATTCTAAGGCTAGGATGTTTTTAAGGCGTGGTTATTCTTTAAATAAAATTAATCAATCTCTAAGAAATAAAGGCATTGGAAGTGAACACGTTAAAAATAGTATAGATAAAATTAAAGAAGATAAAATAGAGCCTGATTTTGTTTCTGCACTTAAGCTCTGCAAAAGAAGAAGAATAGGTGCGCTACGACCAGGAGCAAATAGAGAGCTATTTTACAAAAAAGATATGGGGATTTTAGCAAGAAACGGCTTTAGCTTTGAGTTGTCCAAAAGAATTTTAGACCTCCCGCTAGAAGAGCTTACCAAATTACTTAGAATTATTTAATTTATCTTCTTTCTCTTGTTCAACAAGAATATCTAACCTTCTTTTTAATACATTTCTAACAATAATAAAAAAAAACCAACCAAATAAAGTTACAGAGATTACAATAATTAAAATAGTCTTAATCATTTAAATTTTGAGCTCGTTTCATTAGTATGCTTGGATTCGCATAATCTTCTTTTCCATAATTAAAAGGACTACCATCCAATGTTTTTATAATCGCCCCAGCGTGCTCAGCCACGGCATGACCAGCAGCATAATCCCACTCATTAGCACGTTCTTTGGCTGCATATATATCGTATTTACCGTTGGCTATTACACAAAATTTATATGAACTAGCCATTTTAACAACTGACGTTACATTATATTTGTTTAATTCTTTCATAATTTCTTCCGATGGTTTTGAAGAACTGGATAACGCCACAATTTCTCCTTTTGAAGTTTTTTTTGAACAATCATTTTTAATCTTTTTATTATTTTCAATCAAATAACTATCATTTATTCCATATGAAAAAAAAAGTTGATTTTTTTTTGGCACTCCAACTAAACCTATGTTCGGAATTTTATTAATAATTAGAGCTGCGTTTAATGTGTACTCATCTTTTCCAGCTATATATTCTCTTGTCCCATCTATTGGATCAATAAGCCAAAATATTTTTTCTTTATTTTTAATTTTTAAATCTACAGTTTCTTCAGATACTATAGGTATACTGGGAGTAAGTTCTAAAATTTTATTGGTTATAAGATCGTTACACCTGAGGTCACCATTACTTACTGGAGAATTGTCTTGCTTCATTTCAATCTTTAACCCTTTGGCATAAAGATCAATTGACTCTCGACCTGCAATATCGAAGGTTTCAATCAAACCTTCCGCTATCTTCCTCAGTTCATCTTTATTCATTTTTAATTTTTTCTAATGTTATTATTTCACCGTTTATAACTTGTTTTCCTTGATTTTGAAAATTTACAGTAATCTTATTTTTAATTATTGATTGAACTTGGCCAATTCCCCAATCTTTTTGCTGTGGGTTAATGACATAATCTCCTGGTGTAAAATCAAAATGGATCATAGAAAATTTTCTCTTTATAGAATATATATCAGCTTATGATTAATTCACTAGGCATCAAAAAGCCCCCTAAAGAAACAAAAGTCGTAGTTGCTATGTCAGGAGGTGTAGATTCGTCAGTAGCCGCAGGCTTGATGAAAGAGGAAGGTTACGATGTAACCGGTATTACATTAAAATTATACAATGATAGTAAAATTTCAAAAGAAGGGAGACAGTGCTGTGCTGGACAAGATATTCTAGACGCCAAGAGAGTTTCAGAACATTTAAACATCAATCATAAAATTTTATTTTATCAAAAAAAATTTAAAGAAGAAGTTATTGATTCTTTTATAGACAGCTATGTAGCGGGAGAAACACCAATACCATGTGTACAATGTAATCAAACTGTAAAATTTAGAGATTTATTTAAATATGCAAAAGATTTGAACGCAGATGCTTTGATAACTGGTCATTATGTTTCAAGACTTCATGACAATGGTAAAGCAAGTATGTACAGAGCAAAAGATGGAAATAGAGATCAAAGTTATTTTTTATTTAGCACCACACAAGAACAAATAGATTATTTAAGGTTTCCGTTGGGTAAAATTGAAAAACAAGAGACGAGAAATATCGCAAACAAACTAAGTTTAAATGTAGCACATAAACCAGATAGTCAGGACATCTGTTTTGTGCCCAACGGTGATTATAGTTCAGTTATTAAAAAATATAGACCTGAGTCTTTTAAGGATGGAGATATTTTAGATTTATCTGGAAAAAAACTTGGAGAACATAAGGGTATAATTAATTACACGATAGGTCAGAGGAAAGGCATTAAGATTTCAAGTACAGACCCTCTGTATGTCGTGAATATAGATGCGGAAACAAATACAATTATTGTCGGCCCTAAAGAATCTTTAATTATTCAAAATTTACAATTAAGAGATTTAAATATTTTAGGGTCTCAAAAAGAATTTGATCAACCCATCTCAATAAAAGTAAGATCTACTGGAATATTATTAAAAGCTAAAATTAGTTTTAAAGCCAAGTCTGCGAATGTTGATATATTTGAAGGAGAGGCAGGCATCGCACCAGGTCAAGCATGTGTTTTTTATTCTAAAGATAAATATGGGGATAAACTTCTTGGTGGTGGGTGGATTTACAAGACAGCGAACAAAAATTTATCCACGTAATTAACAGGTAGAAATATACTCAACTAATAAGTGATACACTATCAGTTTTACAAATGGTTTAATGATTATGAATTAAGAGGCAACTCTTAACTGGCCAGCTTAGGAAAGACCGCAAGGTTCAAGCTAGGAGGGCAGAAAACATGAGTAAGTAGAACTAACCAGCTCATGTGACCGAAACGATAGTAGTTCTAAAATAGCGTTTCAAAATTTCAAGATTAGGTGGTGAAAGCCACTTAATCTTTGATTTTTTACAAACACTTCTTTTTTTCACATTCTGTACTATTAAAATTATTTATAATATGAATGCTTATAAATTATGAGAATAGAAGAAGAACTTAAATTAGATTACTCTGATGTTTTATTCAGACCCAAAAGAAGCACTTTATCGAGCCGTAAAGATGTAGACCTTCATAGAACATATAAGTTCAAATATAGCAAAAATGAGTGGTCTGGTATTCCGATTATGGCCGCCAATATGGATGGAGTCGGTGAGCTAGGTGTTGCAGAAAAACTTTCTGATTTTGATATGATCACATCTTTAACAAAACAACATGATATAAAAAAACTTAAGCAATACAAAAAATTAAAGTCACTTTATAAAAATATAGCTTTTAGCACAGGGATAAAGAAAGATGATTTTGATCAATTAGATAAAATCTTAAAAGAATTTAGTTTTATCAGGTTTATTTGTGTTGATGTTGCTAACGGATACTCAGAACGTTTTAGCAGTTTCATAAAAGCAGTAAGAGAAAAATATCCAACAAAAACAATAATAGCTGGAAACGTTGTTACAGCTGACATGACTCAAGAATTAGTCTTAAGCGGTGCTGATATTGTAAAAGTTGGTATTGGGCCCGGAAGTGTTTGCACAACAAGAATTCAAACTGGAGTTGGCTACCCTCAATTAAGCGCTGTAATGGAATGTGCTGATGCTGCGCACGGATTGGGCGCGCATATCATTGCTGACGGTGGATGTACTTGTCCTGGAGATGTTGCGAAAGCTTTTGGAGCAGGTGCAGATTTTACAATGTTAGGTGGAATGCTAGCAGGACATGACGAAGGAAAAGGAAAATTAATTAATGATAAAGGAAAAAAATTTATTGAGTTTTATGGCTCAAGCTCACTAGTAGCTAACAAAAAACATTACGGTGGCTTATCAAATTACAGAAGCAGCGAAGGAAGAACCGTTAGAGTGAAGTACAGAGGAAAAATAAAAGATACTATTTTAGATATTTTAGGAGGAATACGTAGCAGTTGCACTTATGTTGGAGCACCTTCATTAAAACAGTTGAGCAAATGTACAACATTTGTAAGAGTAACAAATCAATTTAATAAAACTTTCGTTGAATAAAAAAATTTCTAGTATTGAGCTGATACGATTTATAGCTGCTCTAGCTGTAGTAATTTATCACTATCATTACATGTTTAATGGCTTTAACAAACTAACCGTTCAAAGCTTACCATTTTTTTCATTTCTAAATATGTTTTATAATTACGGAACTTATGCCGTGCACGTTTTTTTTATAATTTCTGGATTTATTTTTTCCTATGTTTATTTTGATCAAAAAACAATTAATACAAAAGAGTTTTTTGTAAATAGATTTGCAAGGTTGTACCCATTGCATTTTATAACTTTAATATTTGTGTTAATTTTATCAGTTGTGAATAATGAGTTTTCAAGCTATTTTTTAAATGCCTATATTCCAATCTACACAGATTTTTATCATTTTGTTTTGCAACTATTTTTTATCTCTTACTGGGGTTTTCAAGAAAGCTTTTCTTTTAATACACCTAGTTGGTCAATATCTATTGAGATTATGATGTATATAATATTTTTTTATACTCTAAAATATTTAAATAAATACAAATTACAAGTATCGATATTTACTACAATAACTTCTTTTATATTTTACAAATTTACAAATTTATTTGCATTTGATGAATACTCCTTTTTATTTTTTCTGGGTATTCTTATTTATCAAATAACTAAATTTAAAAAACAAAACCTAATTCTCTCTATAGGTTTTCTTTTTTTGATACTTTCATTTATGGGTAATTTTAAAATTCTCATGTTTTCCCCAAGTTTTTTAATAATATTAATTTATTCAGATGCTTTATTGACAAATAACAAAATAATAAAATTGTTTAATTTTCTTGGAAGCCTAAGTTACTCTATTTATATGCTTCACTTCCCCTTAATGATTTTATTTTTATTATTAGAAAATTTAAAAATTATAAATGAAAAATTTTATCTCAATAACAATTTTTTTATTTTTTTTATTTTTCTGTTAATTTTGTTTTCGATTATTTCATTTAAATTTTTTGAGCACCCATTAAATAAAAAAATTCGTAGTAAGTTTTTATAGTTTTTTTAAAATTTTTTTATTCCAGAAAAAAAAAGTAAACAAATAAAATAATATTATTCCAATAAAGTAGTTCCATTCCAACCCATGTTTAAAATGAACATTTCCATTTTTAATTAAGAGTGGAATACTTAGCAGCGCAACAAAAATTAAAACACTTACTAAAATTATCTTAAACTTTAAAACAATTGGATTGAATAATTTATTTAATTGTTGCTTTAATTTATAAAAATTATAAACCAACAAACTTTGTGCAATTATTTCACATAAAATAAAACTAACTAAAATCACTCTTCTTAGTAATTTGAATATTTTTATGTCTGTTTCCAGTCCAAGTAAAATAGAATGTATTATTAGAAATACTGCAGACAAAATTCCAAAAATCATAAAATTATTTTTTTTATAATAAGTATTTTTAAAATAGTTAATTAAAATATTATTTTTGTACCAATAAATGCAAAGAAGAATCCCAGTCGCAAGCATACCTGGTTTAAAAATCAGGTATTGAGGGAATGTTCTGGAAGATCTGCTTATTGATAAGCTACCATCTAAATACGGGATGCTAAATTTAGACCTTCCTATTTGATCTACTGTAAAAAGAGTATTTTCAAAGAGATTGTAATTGACAGATATTAGCAGACAAATGTTTATTGCAACAAAAGGGACTATAAAAATCCAAAGGCTCAAGGACTTGATTCGAGATATTTCTTTCATCTTGATATTGAGAAACTATTTTTTCTTATTTCTTTTTCTAGCTCTTCTTTTTTTTGAGCCGATTTTTCTTCTTCCTCGGTGTTTTTTTGGATATCCCATAATTTAGCCTTTTTTATACTCTTAATTATTAAAAATCGATTTTAATGTTAAATTTAATGTTTAATTATACTTAAATTATGAAAAAGTCCATAAATACACTTTTAAAACACAGTTCTTTTAGCAAAGTAAATCGTTCTGCAAATCCTGCGGTTGTAAGAGCGTCAACTATCTTGTTTAAATCTATGCAAGAACTAGCGTTGCATGAAAAAAAAATACTAAATGATAAACCAATTACACATTACGCTTATGGTAGATATGGGAGTCAAACAACCATTGAATTACAAAAGATTGTTAAGGAACTTGAGCATGCTCACCATGTTTTTTTACATTCTACAGGTTTTGGATCTGTATCATTAGCTTTTATGGCTTTATGCCAATCAGGAGATGAAGTTTTGGTAGGTGATAATGTTTATTATCCTACAAGAGAAATAACTGAAAAGTTACTACCTAAGTATAACATTAAAACTAAATATTACGATCCTAATAATATTAAGGATTTGCAAAGTAAGATTACCAAAAAAACAAAATTAATTTTTGTTGAAAACCCCGGAAGCATAACTTTTGAATTTCAAGATCTTAAGGAGATTGTTAAATTAGGTAAAAAAAATAATATAATTACAGCAATGGATAATACTTGGGGAACACCACTATATTTTAAGCCTTTAGCGCTTGGTTTTGATGTTTCTATTTCTTCTGCAACCAAGTATTTTTCCGGTCATTCCGATGCCATGGGAGGAACGTTAGCAGTTAATAAAAAGACTTATGGTAAAGTAAAATTTTGTGACAAGCTTCTAGGCAGTAGACTATCTGCCGATGAAGCCTATTTAATAATAAGAGGTATAAGAACCTTAGATGTAAGACTTAAAGCTCACTTTGAAAATACAATAAAAGTAGTCAATTTTCTTAAAAAACAAAAAAAAATTAAAGAAGTTTTATATCCACATAAACCAGGCTCTAGAAATTATAAAATGTGGAAAAAATATTACTCTGGCGCAACAGGCCTCCTTTCAATTGTCATAAAAGCTAAAAGCAAATTATCTGTGTTAAAATTTGTAAATAAATTAGAACTTTTTGGTATTGGTTATAGCTGGGGAGGCTTTGAGAGCTTAGCCATTTACCATGATATATTTAAAAGTAGAAATTTTTATAAATTTGGAAAAAACGAACACTTAGTCCGAATACATGTTGGCTTAGAAGATTCACAAGATTTAATATCAGATTTAAAAAATTCTTTAAAAAATATTAAATAAATATTTTAAGCTGTTCTCAAAACAGGTTTTTCGTCGATAGGCAAATGAGCAAAGCCCGCAAACACTGAAAGAAATACAGACAGATACCAAGCGTAGTCATAACTACCGTAAGTATCAAAAAAATATCCTCCTAAATAAGCCCCTAGAAAAGAACCAACTTGATGACTAAAAAAAACTATTCCAAAAAGTGTACCCAAATATTTAGTACCAAATATTTGTGCCACTATTCCATTTGTTGGAGGAATAGTAGCAAGCCATAAAATCCCAAACAATGCGCCAAAAGCCAGTGCTGTGAATGTAGAAGAGGGTAAAAATAGAAACAAAACAAGGATTATACCTCGAGAGAAATAAAGAATACTTAGTAAAATTTTCTTACTATACTTTGAAGCAAGAAAACCCATTCCAATTGTTCCGAAAATATTAAAGAACCCAATTAATGCTAAAATTGCAGCAGCCGTCCAGTCAGGCAAACTCTTTTCTTGAATATAACCAGGAATATGTGTGGCGATCAAAGTGATTTGAAAACCACAAACAAAAAAACCAGCAACTAAAAGCATATAGCCTTTATGTTTAAAAGCTTCGGTCAAAGCTTCAAAAGTTGTTTGATCTCTTGTAAAAGAATTATTCGTTGTGTCAACATATTCTTTCTTGAATAAAAATAGAGAACTAATAGCTGCAAAAATCAAAAAATATATAAAGTACTGAATTGTATTTTGCCACCCATGGGTATCATTGGAAAATTTTGTGAATATTGGCATAATAAAAAAACCAATTGATGCTGAACCAGTTACTATTCCCACAGCTATTGTTCTGTTTTTGTCGGAAAAATATTTTCCAACAGCCGTGACAGGAACGGAGACAGCTGTAGCACCAAGTGCCGTTCCAATGACAACGCCCATGCTAATTAAAAAAATTGAGTTAGAAGCTGGCTGAGTTAAAACAATATAGGAGCCAATAAGATAAATTATAAAACCCACAAATGCAGCTCTGCTTGAGCCATATTTATCCGCTATCATTCCAAACAAGGGAGCAGTTATGCCCCAAAAAAGCATTTGCACTCCGATTGCTAATCCAAATTGAGTTCTGTTAATTCCTAAATCGATTTCAAAAAATTGATAAAACAAACCCCATGTTTGTCTTATCCCCATAGAAACAAGTACTACTAAACTAGCAGCAATTAGGACAATTAAAGCTTTTCTGTCCTCAAAAAATTCTTTCTGCATAAGGATTTTATATTTTTGCTTTTTTTTACTTTATTTGCAATCTTATTCACAAATACAGTCATTAGTTGTATCTATTTTAATTGAATATTCCACTCTAATTATAATAAATTAAGGTTAACCAAGGAGATTAAATGTTTTCAAAAGAATTAAACAAGAAGTTAGACGAGTATCATTTATTAAATCATCCATTCTATAAATCTTGGAATGAAGGAAAATTAACAAGAAAAATTATTAAGGATTATGCTGAACAATATTACCAACACGTAAAAGCATTTCCTAGATATATAAGTGCAACACATTCTTTATGTGAGGATATTGAAAAAAGAAAAATACTTTTAGAAAATTTAAATGACGAAGAAAATAGAGATGCAGATCATCCTAAACTTTGGAAAAATTTTGCATTATCAGTGGGTGCTGATGCTAGAGAATTAGAAGAAGTCAAAATAGATCAATTCACCAAAGATTTAATTGACAATTTTTTTAAAAATGGAAGATCAACATATGCAGAAGGATTAGCTTCTCTATACACATACGAGCGCCAAATTCCTGAAATCGCAGAAACGAAAATACAAGGACTTAAAAAATATTACGGCGTTACTACAAATGAGGGACTGGAATTTTTTGAAGTACATAAAAAAGCAGACATTCATCACAGAGTAGAATGTGAAAAGTTACTAGATGGTCTCTCTAAAGATGAGCAGAGTAAAGCTGAAAAAGCAGCCCTATCTACTGCAAAATATCTATGGAATTTTTTAAGCGGTATTGCTGAAAAAAATAACATGTCTCAAGCGGCTTAAGAAATAGGTTGAATATAAACATACAGCCTATAAAAATGGGATGGTGTACACACCAAACCAAAAGGTTCGGAAGCAATCGCTTCAATTATTGCACCAAAATTAATAAAAGTTTTTAACAATAATTAATTTATTTAGAAAGTGAATCCAAAGATAAAACTGAAGCAGGATCTAACTTAATGTTAAACCAATTTAGCCTTACATCCAAATGAGCACCCGTTGCTCGTCCTGTTTTACCAACAGTACCTATAACGTCACCTTTTTTTATTTTCTGTCCTTTTTTAACAAACAAATCTTTCAAATGCATATAAAGTGTACTAACTCCGTGTCCATGATCAAAAATAAGAGTTCCTCCTGTATAGAATAAGTTTTCCTCTGAAAGAGTAACCACACCATCCAACATTGCTTTTACTTCAGTTCCCTCTTTGGCTGCAAAATCTAATCCAAAATGCGGAGACTTAGGAATACCGTTTAATATTCTTTGACTTCCATACACACCTGTAATGACAGCTTTTTTGATAGGAACTTTGAACGTATTGTTAAAAAAAATTAAGTTACTATCGATAGATCTTGCTTTTCCTATAAGCCTGTTATCATTTTTAATTCTTTCATATACCTCTTTAGGAGGCGTTACTTTTTTTGAAGGCAAGCCGTTTATTTTTTGTATTTTATAATCTTTTTTAAAAACTTTTTTTGTTAAATTCTTTGTTATGCCATTTTTAATTATTTTAATTGAGACATCATTTTTTCTATCTTTACTTAAACCAAAAACAAAGAAACCCTTTTTAGAAAGTTTAATTCTTTTTTTATCAATGAAAACTATTGATTGAGAATCAGTTTTCCCAACAATTAAATTTCCTTGAAAGAATGTTCCTTTTAGCTCTAGAGCGTAAAGTGAATTGGAAATAAAAAATGTAATAAATAAGTATAATAAACTCTTCATTTGCTATGTTTCAATTTCATCTATTCTAAATCCGCCTCTAAGAAGAGCTTAAATAAGCTTTTTATTGACTGTAGTACATTTCGTATTCTATCGGATGTGGAGTGTGTTCTAATTTGTAAATTTCTTCAAACTTAAGAGAAATATAGCCATCAATTTGATTATCCGTGAAAACACCACCTTGTGTTAAGAATGACCTGTCTTTATCAAGATTTTCCATTGCTTCTCTTAGCGACCCACATACTTGAGGTATTTTTTTCAATTCGCTCTCAGATAAATGATATAAATCTTTATCCATAGATTTACCTGGATCAATTTTATTTTTTATTCCATCTAAACCAGCCATTAACATCGCGGCAAAACCTAAATATGGATTTCCTGCAGCGTCAGGAAATCTAATTTCACATCTTGCTGCCTTCTTGTTCATGATCACAGGTATCCTACAAGATGCCGATCTATTTCTAGCAGAGTAAGCAAGCATAACAGGTGCTTCAAAACCAGGGATTAATCTTTTATAACTATTTGTCGTAGAGTTGGTAAATGCATTAATTGCTTTTGCATGTTTAAGAATTCCACCAATATAATAAAGTGCTTCTTGTGAAAGTCCTGCATATTTATCACCCATAAACACAGGATTGCTTCCTTTCCAAATTGATTGGTGAACATGCATGCCGGATCCGTTGTCACCTTTTATAGGTTTAGGCATAAAAGTTGAAGTTTTTCCAAATGAGTGAGAGACCATTTGCACGGCATACTTATACAACTGAACATTGTCAGCCTGCTCAGTTAGCGTGCCATAATACATTCCTAGTTCATGTTGGCTTGGTGCTACTTCGTGGTGATGTTTTTCTACTTTTATTCCCATGTCTTTTAAAGCCTTCAACATTTCAGACCTCATATCTTGAGCGCTATCGACCGGAGGCACCGGAAAGTATCCTCCTTTAACACCTGGTCTGTGTCCCATGTTTCCATTTTCATATTTTTTACCCGTATTGTAAGGACCTTCAGAGCTGTCTATAAAAAAATTACTAGTATTTATTTTATTTTCAAATCTAACATCATCAAAGGTAAAAAATTCTGGCTCTGGACCAAAATAAGCTTTGTCACCGATGCCTGATTTTTCTAAATATGCTTCAGCTTTCTTTGCCGTACTTCTTGGATCTCTTTCGTAAGGTTCTTTTTTTACAGCATCAAGAATATCACAAAATAAATTAAGTGTGTTGTGAGAATTAAACGGATCAACTATAGCCCTTGTTAAATCTGGCTTTAAAATCATGTCAGACTCATTTATCGCTTTCCAGCCACTTATTGAAGAACCGTCAAAGAAAGTTCCTTTTTCTAACATTTCATCGTCTACAATTGTTGCATCCATTGTTAAGTGTTGTAATTTTCCTTTAGGATCGGTAAATCTAAAATCGACAAATTCTATTTCTTTGTCTTTCATTAATTTAAAAATATCTTTTGCACTCATTAATAATTCCTTTGTAAGTTTTTAAAAAATTGTATTAAACATAACAGATACAACCATTTCAATAATATAATATTAGTCAATAACAGTTATGCATTTAGCACATACATACAATCTAGAATTGCAATGAAGGAAGCAAAAGCTGCCGATATTTTTTTATTATTACTTTTAGGAGCAATATGGGGTTCTTCATTTTTTAACATAAAAATAGCAACTTATTCTTATGAGCCTTATACGCTAGCGCTAATTAGAGTGATCTTAGCCACAGCTACAATGTTAGCAGTTTCATTTATTTACAAAATCAAAATCTATGCTTTTTCAAGGAATTGGAGAATATACGCATTAGTAGGGGTGTGTAACATTACTATCCCTTTTTCATTAATAGCAATTGGTACCAATAAAATTGATAGTTACTTGGCAGCAATGTTAATGAGTACAACTCCAATAACAGGATCAATTTTAGCTCATTTTTTTACCAAAGAAGAAAAAATAACGTTTTTAAAATCATTGGGCATTATTTTAGGTTTCACTGGAATTCTGCTTTTATTTTTTGACAAATTAATAATCAATGAAAAAAATTATTTATTTGTATTAATAATTCTACTTGGTTCAACTTTTTATTCAATTTCAGGAATTCTTATTTTAAAAAAATTGAAAAAATCAGGAAATATAAATGTCACCACCTCAACGTTAATTTGGTCAGTGTTAACTTTACTTCCACTCTCTTTCATTTTTGAAAATCCACTGAAATCAACTCCTACTTTTGAGTCTACATTATCATTGATTTACTTAGGAGTGGTTGCAACAGGTTTTGCATGGTGGCTCAGGTTTAAAATACTTTCAAAAAATGGAATAGTATTTCAAACACAGGTTGCTTATTTAATACCTGTATTTGGAGTAATATTTGGAAGATTATTTTTAGACGAACAAATTACTTGGAAAGTTCTAGTATCACTTATAATAATAATGTCAGGAATATATATAGTAAAAAGATACAATAAATAAATGCAACTACAATTTAATCTAACATATTTTTTTATCTTTTCTTTAATAAGTTTTTTTAGTACGTTTTTAATTGTAAAATATTCTAATTTTTATTTTTTAGCCAATCTATTAGATAAAGATTTTTCAAAACCTCAAGCATTTCATAAAGAGCCTGTAGCCAGAATAGGTGGAGTGGCAATTTTTTTTTTATTTACTTTATTTATTTTATTTTATTTTTTGGTATTTGATGTATTTTTAAAAGATTATTTTACAATTTCACTTCTATTATTTATTTTAGGTTTTTTAGATGATTTAAAAATTAAAAT
>Ga0209502_10000780_pt1 | contig 31845 bp, 32 predicted proteins | sample ArcticOcean_MG_C_10_FD_187442 | JGI IMG/M metagenome (GOLD analysis project Ga0209502, IMG submission 187442) | Marine microbial communities from western Arctic Ocean - ArcticOcean_MG_CB11_90 (SPAdes) (version 2) | ecosystem: Environmental > Aquatic > Marine > Oceanic | place: Arctic Ocean... | reverse complement strand
ATCTTTTAAAGATTTGTAAGTTTCATGTTGAGAAAACTGACTTATGACGCCAAAAGGTTTATTAAATACAATTATCAATTTTTAGATAAAAACATGAGAAAAAAATTTATGAATAACAAAGTTAAAATTCCAAGTAAGGGTGAACAAATAAGACTTAATTCTAACCTAAAGTTAGAAGTTCCTGACTACCCAATTATTCCATTCATATCAGGTGACGGTATTGGAGTTGATGTTACTCCAGCTATGCAAGCTGTAGTTGATCATGCTATTAAAAAAACTTACGGCAATAATAAGAAAATATCATGGATGGAAGTTTACGCTGGCAAAAAAGCGACTCAAATATACAGTAAAGATACATGGTTGCCCGAAGAGACTGTAGATTTATTAAAAAAATATATTATCTCAATAAAAGGTCCTTTAGCTACTCCAGTTGGTGGGGGTATAAGATCATTAAATGTTTCATTAAGGCAACAGCTTGATCTGTATGTATGTCAAAGACCAATCCGATACTACTCAGGTGTTCCTAGCCCACTTAAAAGTCCCCAAGATACCAACATGGATATCTTTAGAGAAAATACAGAGGATATATACGCTGGAATAGAATGGCCAGCAGGCTCTATAGAAGTAAAAAAAATAATACAGCAGTTGACTAAATTGGGGGCGGGAAATAAAATTCGTTTTCCAGAGTCGAGTGCTATTGGAATAAAACCAGTGTCAGAAGAGGGGAGTAAAAGACTCATAAGGCAGGCAATTAAATTTGCTATTAACAATAAGAAAAAATCAGTTACCCTGGTACACAAAGGTAATATTATGAAATTTACTGAAGGTGGCTTTAAAGATTGGGGCTATGAACTTGCTGAACGTGAATTTGGTGCCGTCAAAAATAACTCAGGTTTCTATGTAATAAACAATGAAGTAATCATTAAAGACTGTATTGCAGATGCATTTTTACAAGAAATATTAATTAGGCCCAAAGAATATGATGTTATCGCTACATTAAATTTAAATGGAGACTATATTTCAGATTCATTAGCTGCCCAGGTTGGTGGGATTGGTATTTCTCCTGGCGCAAACTACTCTGACACAACAGCTGTTTTCGAAGCCACACATGGAACTGCCCCTACAATTGCTGGAAAAGACATAGCAAACCCAAGCTCACTAATATTATCCGCTCAAATGATGCTTGAGCATATAGGTTGGACAGACTCAGCAGAAACACTTCGTCTTTCATTTGCTAAAACATTAAAAGAAAATAAGGTGACAGCTGATTTCGCTTCTCAGCTTAAAGATTGCAAAACTTTATCAACAACAGAGTTTGCAAAAGCTTTAATTGAAAACATGTAAAAAAAGGCCCTTAAAGAACCTTTTTACCAATCAACTTAGTCAGCTGGTTGAATATTCGAAGCTTGCTTTCCCTTGGGACCATCTGTTACCTCAAAAGACACTCGAGCGCCTTCTTTCAAACTTTTATATCCTTCATCAACAATTGCAGAGAAGTGAGCAAATAGATCGTCCCCACCATCGTCAGGAGTGATAAAACCAAAACCTTTTGAATCATTAAACCATTTAACTATTCCTGTTGCCATTTCAATACATCCTTTTAAGTTATTACAGAATGAAAAAAAAGGCTCTTAGAGAGCCTTTTTTAACTAACCAACTTAGTCAGCTGGTTGAATATTTGAAGCCTGTTTACCCTTAGGGCCGTCAGTTACTTCAAAAGAGACTTTCGCCCCTTCTTTTAAACTTTTATATCCTTCATCAACAATAGATGAAAAGTGAGCAAATAAATCATCACCACCATCATCAGGAGTGATAAAACCAAAACCTTTTGAATCATTAAACCATTTAACTGTTCCTGTTGCCATTTCAATACATCCTTTACGAATTTGGGCGGCACCCTAAAGATTAGTTTAAAGCTAAAATGAAATTACCTAGATAAATACATTTAAACGCAGATAAACCAAACACCGGCTTAGTATTTTCAAGTATTAAATAGAAATGTCAAGTTTTTTAAATAAGTTTAATTTATTTATTGTCAAGATATTTAACCAAGTCGCTGTATGGCATGGCTCCCTCAACCCTTTTACCACTTGAAAAAATTATTGTTGGTGTAGACGAAACTCCTAACTCCTTTGCCAATATTGATATATCTTTAATCGGATTTTCGCAATTACCTTGGTTTTCAGGGAGCTTATTTTTCAACATAAACTCGCTCCAAGCCAATGTAGGATTTTCTGAACACCATATTTTTTTAGACTTTTTTTCAGCATCAGGGTGAATAGCCAGTGGATATAAAAAGGTATATATAGTTGCGTCTGTTAGCCTGGCTAATGCTTGCTTCTCAAGTCTTCTGCAAAAAGGGCAATCGATATCTGAAAAAACGGCAATCTTACTTTTACCACTCCCCCTTACATCTTTTATGGCGTATTTAAAAGGTAATGCTTTAAAGTCGACCAAAGTTAAAATTTCCAATCTCTCACTAGTCATGTCTTTTTTTGTGCTTGGGTCAACTATACGACCTTCCACTATCAGAAAATTAAAATTTTTATCTGTGTAAATAATTTGACCACCGATATAGACCTCATACAGCTCGTTAAACTCAGTCTTAGTAATACTCTTGACGATCAATTCAGGATATATATTTTCAATTATTCCCTTTAATTTAGCTTCATCTGCGAATCCTATTACTGAAAAAAATAACAACCAAAATGTAAGTAAAAAATTCTTCATAATATAGCTCTCTCTATAAGTTTATTTTTGATAAAATCTACCTCATTAATAAGACTCATTCCCTTTGAAATAATGTAATTAGGACCAAGCCCCTTTAGTGAAAATGCCCATTGTAAGCCCGACGTTAATATTGAAAATTCTTCGATATCAATTTTTCTTGAGCGCTCATACCTTCTAAGAAAACCAGAAAGGCCAATATCCGTATAATCTTTTTTTTGTATGTTTTTCTCCAGCTCCATAATACCTCTAATCCCTAAGTTTAATCCTTGACCGGATAATGGATGGATACTATGAGCAGCATCTCCCATTAAAAGTACCCTCTTCTTAAATAACCTCTGCACTTTAATCATATGAAGCGGAAAACTATTTCTTGTTGAAATACTGGAGATTTTACCAAAGTCTTTGCCAAGCACTTTTATTAATTCTTTTTTAAAACTTTTTTCGTCCAATCTAAACTTATTTTCAAATAATTTATTATCACATGACCATACCGCTGACATAATTTTTGGGCCAACCGGGAGGGTTGCTAAGATACTGTCGCCACAAAAAAACTGGGTAGCTTTATTTGGCTGAGCACCTGAAACCTCAAAATCAAATACTATTGCAGTTTGGTCGAAATCCTTAACCTTCTTTTTTATAAGTTCCTGTTCCCTGATGGGTGATCGAGCACCATCGCAAGCTAATAGTAATGGGGCTGTTATTTCACCCTTTGGGAAACTAAAATTAACGCTTTGTTCAGTATTTGAAATTTTCTCGCCGCCTTCTAACTTTTGGCTATGTATTGCTTGATCTGATAACTTAGGTTTAATTTCATTTAATAAGTTTTTTTCTTTTACTATATAGGCTAGTGCTGGAAGATAGAGCTTATTTGCATCAAATGTTATTTGGTTACCATGGGGCTCCTTGTAAATATCAATGATTTTTACTGGGTTCAGTGAATTCAAAAAATTTTTTGATAGATTAAACGTTTTAAGCCATTCGACTACATTTGGAGTTAACGCATAAGTTCTATCCAAGCCACTCTCTTTTTCTTTATGAAAAGTATAAACTTCATAATTATTTCTTTTAAGCATAAGGCAATTCAAAGCTCCTACCAGTCCCGCCCCCAAAATAATCACTTTTTTTAAGTCACTATCTACCAATGCTCATCTTCCTTACAAATATTTTTTTTAATTCATGGTTAAGGTCTAAAAATGTTAAAGCAAGTCCACGTAATTTATTTAAACCAACAAAATCATTAGAAAACCCTTTAACAAGAACTTCAGTAAACCTCATTAATTTTTTTGTTTCAACTTCTCTAAATTTAATATATTCCATAAGAAGTAAATTAATATTAGCTAAACCTGAGTTAGAGGTAATACAATCTGATAAAACAAAAGCATCTCTTAGTCCAGTGTTTAAACCCTGCCCAGCAACTGGATGAATAGTTTGTGCAGAATTTCCTATTACAACCACATTTTTATTTTTAATAACATCAACGAAAGACTGTTTTAGAGGAAAGGTTATCCTATCTTCACATGATATAAAATCACCAACTCTATCGCCAAAGTGGTTATGAAGCTCATCTAAGAAAATTTTATCATTTAATTGCATTAATTGTTCCACATCGTTTGTTTTACCGGTCCAAACAAGAGAGAATTTATTTTTTAAATTTGGTAAAAGTGCTATTGGCCCCGCAGGAGTGAATCGCTCATAAGCAATATTTTGATGAGGAAACTCAGAGATAACTTGGGTAACTATCGCTGAATGATTAAAGATTTTTAATGAGCGCGTGATTTCAATACCAGGGATACATGCATTACCTCCATCAGCTAAAACAAGTAGGTCAAAAAAAAGCTCGTATTTTTTTCTTTGATCCTGATATATAAGACAATTTTCTTCTTTCTTTAAAAAAAAATGGCTGGCCTTTGTATTATATAAAATATTAATTTTTTTTGATTTTTTTAATTTTTTTTGAAGTACTTTAATCAAGTTTCCATAAGACACTATATAACCTAGAGCGTCTTGCTTAAAATCTTTTGCTTGCATTAATGTTCTTCCAAAAGTACCTTTTTGACTTGTATGAATTGACTTAATTTCAGTTAATTTATCTGTTAACTCCTCCCAGATGCCAATTTCTTCAAGTATAAAGCGACTTCCATTTGATAAAGCCAGTCCACGGCTGTCATCCAGGGATTGATTTTCTGACTTAGACTCTAAAATTAATGTATCAAGGCCATTTATTTGATTAAGTAAAGCAAATATAAGGCCAACGGGACCGCCGCCAATAATAACAACCGCTTTATTCATTTAAGATACCTATGGAAGCCTCCAAATCTTTGATTTCCTTTGGTGCATTAATACTGAGAACTTTGTTACCACTTTCGGTCACCATCACATCATCTTCTATCCTAATACCAATTCCCCAAAATTCTTTAGGGACCCTATCAGATGGATTTATATAGCACCCAGGTTCGACTGTTAAAACATTACTTGGCTTAAATTTTACGGCTAACAACTCTCCGCCTTCCAAAGTGTCTTCTTGATAAGTGCCAGCATCATGGACATCTAAACCCAGCCAATGACTAGTGCGATGCATAAAAAATTCTTTATATAGCCCTCTTTCTATCACTTCATCCCTTGAGGCTTTCAAGATATTTAAATCAATTAACCCATTAACAATTATGTTGATAGCAGCTTTATGAGGTTCATCAAAAGAATTACCTGGGATAACTTTATCAATAGCAGCATATTGCGCATCAAGAACTATTTGATAGATATCTTTTTGGGGCGAACTAAATTTGCCGTTAACAGGGTAAGTTCTTGTAATATCAGATGCATAGCTCTCTAATTCGCAGCCCGCATCAATCAAAAGTAAATCGCCTTCCCTTAAAAGACTATTATTTTTAATATAGTGAAGTGTGCATGCATTAATCCCTGATGCGACAATTGAGCTGTATGCAGGATTTCTAGCTCCGCTCTGTATAAATTGATTTAATATCTCGCCTTCTATTTGATATTCAAATTTACCAGGTCTGGTTTTACCCATAGCATATATATGAGCCTGTGCCGCAATATTAGCTGATTCCTGCATAATATTGATCTCCAAGTCACTCTTGACCTGCCTCATTGCATCTAATATGAAACTTAAATTTTGAAAGTCATTTTCTATACTCTTTATTCCCGCCCAAACTTTTATTTTTGCTAACGTTTGAGCTCTATTACTAGATAAACTCAAAGGTGATAAGCAATAAATTTTTTTATTAGCGAGATAGCTCATAAGAATCTTTGGTGCCAATTTATCTAGGTCGTCAAGCGAATAAGCTTCATCAAATAAAAATTTCTTAGCAGCTTCCTTAGGGCCGTAAATGTGTCCATCCCATATTTCTTTTGCTTTATCTTTAGATTTACAGAAAATAATAGACTTAGGCTGGCTTCCACCCACTAAAAATATAATTGCTCCAGGCTCAGGGAAACCGGACAAGTAATGAAAGTAACTGTCAGAACGAAAGGGGTAATTACAATCCCTGTTCCTAGAAGATTCGTCTGAATTGGAAAGTATAGCAACACCATCTCCTATCTTATCCAACACAGCTTGCCTTCTTAACTGAAATTCTTTAAAAGCTTCCATATTTTAATCTTCTTTATTTAAATTATTAAGCCTTAAAGGCGTTCCAACATCTGACCATACACCTTCAAATAATTCACCTTTTATCGACTTTTGTGATATTGCGTTCTTAAACAAAGGCAGTAGTTGCATTTTTTTTCCCGCCTCAAGTTTACTAAAAAATCTAGGATGATAAACCGCGATTCCAGAAAAAGTATAAAAAGGCATACCATTTAATAATAAGTCAGAACTGTCTGATAACCCAAAATCTCCTTTTAAATTATGCTTTGGATTCTTAACTAGAATTAGATAGGCGTCAGCGCCTTTCTTTAAAAAAATCGTTTGAATCCTCTTATAGTCAAAATTTGAATATATGTCAGCATTAATTACAAGAAATGCATCAGACCCAAGTAATGGTAATGCTTTTTTTATTCCTCCGCCCGTCTCTAACACAGGATTTTCTTCAGAGTAAGTAACATGCAATCCCCATTTTGAACCATTTCCGACGAATTCTTTAATTTTTTTTGGTAAATAAGAGATATTGATAACAACTTCTTTGAAGCCAGCATTGGATAGCTTTTTAAGATGCCATTCAATTAAAGGCCTACCTCTTAAAATTAGAAGTGGCTTAGGCAAATCTTTTGTAAGAATGCCCATCCTCAAACCTCTTCCTGCAGCAAGAATCATCGCTTTCATTTAAGTAGCGCCTTATCTAAAATTTTTCTTAGCGGGTGTAGCTCCTTGTATCTTTCTGTTGTGCTAAGTAAATATTTTTCAATCAAGGGTATATTTTCTAGGTACTGATTTTTTTTATCACGAATAGATAGTCGAGAAAAAATGCCTAAAATCTTTAAATGCCTTTGGACTCCCGTAAACTCAAACTGCTTATAAAAATCTGAAAAATCTAAATTACTAATTAACCCTACTTTTCTTGCTTCCTCCCAATATCTTGCTGCCTGATCAAGAATTACATCCTCATCCCATTCAATATATGCATCTTTTAAGAGAGACACTAAATCATAAGAAACCGGTCCGTGAACTGCATCTTGAAAGTCTAGGATACCTGGCATACCTGATTCCATTGGGTACATTAAGTTTCTACTATGATAATCCCGGTGAACAAAATACTTTGGCTGTGAGTCAATATATTCGACAATTAAATTAAATACTTGTTTTAAAGAAACAATCTCCTCAGCCTCTAATTTAAAATTTTTATATTTGGACAAATACCAATCAGGGAAAAAATTTATTTCCTCAGTAAGTAATTGACTCGAATAAATTTTAATACCTTTAGATTCTATTTTTTTTTGCATAGAAATTAACGAACTTCTAGCAAGACTATATAAGTGGCTGACATTTTTATCACTTAATTTATCGAGAAAAGTATCTTGGCCTAGGTCGTTCATTAGAATTAGGCCTAAATTTTCTGAAAATGATAATACTTTTGGGGCATCTAAGCCAGCACTTATAAGTAGTTCGGAGATTTTTATAAAATCCTTTATAGACTCCTTCTCTGGAGGTGCATCCATAAGAATATAGGTGCAATCTCTTCCAAAAACCCTAAAATACCTTCTAAAACTTGCGTCACTAGATGCTGGTTCTATCGTGTAGCTTTCATCTAATTGATTTTTAAGCCAATTTTCTATTAAATTAGTTCTATCCACAATCAATAGGTTCCTCTATAATATCGGTCTTTTTTAAGTTTACTTGAGTTATAATGCATAACTTACTGATTTATATTGGTTTTGTATTAAATACAAAAAACAAATTAATTATGATTAAAATGACTATATCAGTTTTAGGACGTGTAAGTTGAAGCTTTCAAAACATATTTTATATTTTTTAGGCTTACTTCTGTCTATTCAGTTTCAAACTTCTGGCTTCTCACAAGAAGAGGTTCTTGGTGACTCTATTATAATTGAGGGTGACTCTATTGAAAATATCATCGACAGAAAGCTCAGAGTTTCTGGGAACGCGCTTTTAAAAAATAAAGACCAGACAATCACCGCTGACCTCATTGAGTTTAACCAAACTACAGAAGACCTTTATGCAAAAGGAAATGTAAAAATTGATACTCCAGAAATACAAATCACCGGCACTGAACTTGAGTTATCTATCAGTGAAGATACCGGGGTAATTCCAAACGCTAAATTCATAGTTAACCTCACGCAAGATAAACCCTCTAAATTTAATACAAAGTTACGTGGTACTGCAGCTCAACTATTTATTGAAGGAAAAGATAAAAAAAGATTAGAAAATGCATCGATCACTACCTGTGAAGCCGGGCAAGATGGTTGGATTATAAATGCAAGCCAAGCAGAAATTGATCAATCTACCCAGACTTTAACAGCAACAAATTCAACATTATCCCTTAAGGGTATTCCAATTATTAGCACCCCATATGCAGACTTCTCATTCAGTGATTTAAGAAAATCTGGCTTTCTTATGCCCACTATTGGTAGCACTTCAAGAAGTGGTATGGAATGGATGGCTCCTTACTACCTCAATTTATCCCCAACATCAGATCTTACACTTTTACCAAGAATTTTAGGTAAGCGCGGCCTTCAACTAGGAGGAACTTATCGCTATTTAGATGAAAAATATACTGGAGTTAGTGCGCTAGAATTCATGAACAGGGATAAAAAAAAATTAGACCTTAAGGAGAGATACTATATTAATATTAATCATCAACACGAATTCTCTGAAAACATTAATGCCGGTCTCAGCATCGAAAAAGTCGCTAAAAATGATAAGAATTATTTTAATGATATGAAAAGCAATATCGCCTTTACCAGTCAAGTTAGCTTGGCGCAAAGTGCTTATTTGAACTATTCCACAGATAGTATTTTTTCAGAAGGTGATGCCTTTAGTGCCAACTTACTCTCGCAAAAGTTTCAAAATTTATCCTCAAGCTCGCCATATGAAAGACTCCCAAGTTTAACTGCGAATTACTCTAACGACATACTCGATGATGATGAATTCATAATAATAGATACAAATACATTATTAACGTATAACCAATTTGAAAATAATAATGATTATAGCGGGGCAACTCGTGCAACAGGTAATAGGTTTACAGCAAGCCCTTCGGTTGAATTTCCTTTAGAGTCAAGCTTTGGGTATGTAACCCCAAAATTCATCATGGACTACAAAAATTATGATATGGAGGGTGCAAATATTGCTTCTAAATCATTATTTATCCCTACATTTTCTATTGATAGTGGGGTATATTTTGATAAACCATTTGACCTAGGCGGGAATGATTTTATTCAAACATTAGAGCCTAGAATTTTTTATTCTTATACGCAATACAAGAATCAAGAAGATCTACCAATGTTTGATACAGGTTTAACGGAATTAAATGCCTACAACATCTTCAATGAAAATCAATTTTCAGGAGGAGATCGCGTCATGGATAGTAATCAGGTAACTTTTGCGCTATCAAGCAGAATAATGGACTTCAAGGGTTTTGAGTGGCTATCAACAACATTAGCACAAAGGTTTTATATTGGTGACAGAGATGTTTTAAAGGAAGTACAGTTTTCTAGTTCAACCCTGAAAAATGACTCATCAGACCTTTTCTTTGGGGCTAAAGCTTACATAACTAGAAATCTTTTATTTGCAACAGAGTGGCAATTCAATGTCGATGAAAGTGTGACAAATAGATCGACTTATAAGATGAGATATAGGCCGGGACCAGGAAAAGTATTAAACGCAAGTTACAGGAATGTAAAGAATCCTAATAATACTAGTACGAAAAATTACAATGTAGAGCAATACAAAATTTCGGGACAGTGGCCACTAGGTTATGGCTGGTCTGGTTTAGCCAGTTACGATTACGACACAATAGAGTCCGTTGTACTTGAAAGCATGGGTGGACTTGAATACGATGCAGGCTGCTGGTCAACACAAATAATGTTTCATAGGTTAAGATTAGCAGACTCTGACAAACCTAACTCAACCTTGTTTATTCAATTAGAATTAGGTGGGCTTGGCTCCCTGGGAACAGGAGATCAAGATAGCTTATTTGATAAGATGAACAGGAATGTACCTGGAAGTATGTTTAGTCACAACCTTCCTGATGAAAATAGGGAAAACAATTTTAAATAATGTCAATAAAGCCAATAATTTTAATAAGTCTTTATATGCTTCAAAATTTTTTATTGGTTACAGAAGCTATCTCGAAACAAACATATATTGAAGTAGATACAATCGTAGCAATAGTAGAAAAAGATTCAATTTCTAAATCTCAGCTTATTAATGCAGTAAACAAAAAAAAAGATTACTTCGTTAATAAAAAGATAAAAATCCCTAAAGAAAATATTTTAATTGACAACACACTTGAGGAACTAATTAATCAGAGCCTTATTATGCAATTTTCCGAGCAAATAGGAATACAGGCTTCTTCGGAACACCTTCAGAATGTAATCGGAAATATCGCTGAGAAGAATCAATCAACAGTTGAAGAACTAAGGATTCAAATGGAATCAGAAGGTAGTAATTTTATTGAATTTAAAGAACAAATACGGTTTGAGATAACAATAAATAAATTAAAACAAAGGCAAATTACATCCAAACTAAAAGTTTCAGACTACGAGATTGATAGTTATATTGCACTTCAAGAAAAGATGACATCAGACAGTTATAATATCCACCATATTCTTGTGGAAACCTCGGAAGAATTGTCAAAAGTTACTGAATTATTAACAACTTCGCCTTTTAAAGATGTTGCTAAAAAATACTCAAGCGGACCATTATCTGAGACAGGTGGAGATTTTGGTTGGAGAAAATTAGAAGAACTTCCTGATAGTTTTGTTGAAATCATAAAATCATTAAAAGTTGGACAAGTGTCAAAAGAATTTGAAACCAACAATGGTTTCCATATTATTAAACTAAGTGACAAAAGGGGTATTGAATACAAAGCAGTATTAATTAATCAATCCAAGGTTCGACATATTTTAATAAAACAAAATGAGATTACCTCAGAGGACAGCATAAAGAAGAAACTGAATCATATAAAAAATCAAATCTTGCAGGGATTAGCTTTTACTGAAGCCGCAAAAAAGTTTTCTGAAGATGGTTCTGCATCAAACGGTGGCGAGTTAGGTTGGATTTCAAGTGGAGACACTGTCCCAGAATTCGAAAAAAAAGTTCAGGAGCTTAAATTAAACGAAGTAAGTGACCCAATAAAAACAAATTTAGGTTGGCATATACTAGAAGTATTAGACAGAAGGATTAAAGATTTTACCATTGAATCAAAAAGAGCTTCAGTTGAAAATAAGATACTTGAACAAAAAACTGAATCTGCTTTTACAGACTGGTTACTAGGACTTAGGGAACGGTCTCATATTGAAATAAGGCTAAATAACAGGTGATTAGTAAAATAAAAAAAATTATTATTACCGCGGGGGATCCAGCGGGAATTGGATTAGATCTGTGTATTAAGCTTGCATACAAAAAGTTTCCTGCAAACATAACGGTAATAGGTAATCTTAATGCTTTAAAAAATAGAGCTAAATTTTATAAAAAAAAAATTACAGTTAAAAAAAACTTATCTACTCATGAAGGAAATGGAAATTTAAACTTTGTGAACATTCCATACGAAAAAGATGTGGTGCCAGGTGAAATTGAATCGAAAAATTCAATCTCTCAATTATCTGCACTAAAATTTGCAACTGAAGAGTGTTTAAAAAATAATTTTGATGCATTGGTTACCTTACCAATAAATAAAAAAGTCCTCAGTTCATCAGATATTAATTTTACAGGGCATACGGAATTTATTTCTGAAATCTGCAATACACTAGGTGAAGAGATAATGCTTTTAACTAACAAAAACTTAAAAGTTGCTTTAGTAACGACTCATCTGGCATTAAAGATGGTTCCTAAATCTATAACAAAAAAAATACTAGCAAAAAAATTACAGGTACTTAACGAGCAATTAATAAATAAATTTAATATAAAAAATCCTAGAATTAGCGTAACTGGATTAAATCCTCACGCAGGTGAGGATGGTGAATTTGGTGATGAAGAAATAAAAATAATCACCCCCGTACTAAAAAAACTGAAAGCAGAGGGTATAAATTTAATTGGTCCAATTCCTGCAGACACAGCTTTTACAAAAAAATATCTAGATAAGACGGACTGTTTTTTAGCAATGTATCATGATCAAGGTCTTTCTGCATTTAAGGCCTTATCATTTGGTAAGGGTATAAATGTAACAATTGGCATCCCTATCATCCGAACATCCGTTGACCATGGAACGGGCTTAGATATAGTCGAATCTAATAAAATTAACGCCTCAAGTTTTTTTGAATCAATATCTCTAGCAATTAAGTTAATAAAAAAATAATGCGTGCTAAAAAAAAATATGGTCAAAATTTTTTAAACGACTTAGAGTTTATTAACAAAATAATAATGGCCATTAAGCCAAAAAAAGATGACTCAGTTTTGGAGATTGGGCCGGGATTAGGAGCGATTACAATACCAATGCTTAAACACACCGAACATATAACTGCTATTGAAATAGATCAAGATATGATCGATCAATTAATGAAAAAAATTCCAAATGAAAAAATTACTATTTATAATGAAGACTTTCTTAAAAGTGATTCGCTTAAATTCAATGCTTATACACATATCATAGGTAACTTACCGTACTACATATCTTCGGCAATCTTAATGAAAATAGCAAAGCTACCAGACTGTAATGCTGACTTACACTTTATGCTACAAAAAGAAGTTGCGGAGAGAATAACTGCTAATATATCTACAAAAGCTTATGGGCGATTATCAGTAATACTGCAATACTTTTATAAGACTGAATATTTATTCGAAATTCCAGCGCAGTCATTTACACCCGCCCCAAAAATAACTTCTGCTTTTGTAAGGCTTACTAGAAAACCTCGAATTGAATTGTTAGCAAAAAACATTAATACACTAGAAAAAGTAATAAAAACTGCATTTCAGCAAAAAAGAAAAACTCTAAAAAACAACTTTAAGGGAATTTTAGTTGAAAAAGATTTTCTGAACTTAAATATTTCCTCAAACTTGAGGGCTGAGTCAATTTCAGTGGGTGACTTTATAAAAATAGAGAACTACTTTTATAAAGAAAAATTATCTTTTTAATCCTGATATAATTTTTAATTTTTTGGAACTTATAATTAATGCGCATAATACTAATTGGAGCACCGGGAGCCGGGAAAGGAACACAGGCAAATTTTCTTACGAATAAATTTAAGATACCTCAAATTTCAACAGGTGATATGTTGAGATCTGCTGTAAAGGATAAAACAGATCTTGGTATTAAGGCAAAAGGTTATATGGATGATGGTGGATTAGTTCCAGATAATCTAATTATAGATTTAGTTAAACTTAGGGTGGAAATGAAAGACTGTGAAAATGGTTTTCTTTTAGATGGCTTCCCAAGAACAATTCCTCAAGCAGAAGCTATGAAGGATGCACAAATTTTTATTGATTTTGTTTTAGAGATTCAAGTTAAAGACGAAGTAATAATTAATAGATTAACTGGCCGAAGGATTCATTCAGAATCAGGCCGCATCTACCACGTAGAACATAACCCGCCGATTACAGAAGGTATTGACGATATTTCTGGAGATCCATTAATAATAAGGGATGATGACAAAAAAGAAACTATATTAAAGAGACTTAATACCTATCATGAACATACAGAGCCCTTGGTAAATTTTTACTCTAAATGGTCAGCTAATAGCGATCAAAATTCACCTAATTTTATAAGTATAGATGGTGACGACTCTTCTGAAAAAATTAACGAAATACTAAATAAAATACTAAAATAGACTATGAAGCCTGATTATCCCTTTAAAAATATAGAAACAAAAACTCAAAAATATTGGGCTGATTCAGAGGCCTTTAAAGTTTCTGAGAATAATCAAAAACCTAAGTTTTATGCTTTATCAATGTTTCCATATCCAAGTGGCAATCTTCATATGGGTCATGTGAGAAACTACACTATAGGAGATGTGATATCACGCTATAAAAGAATGAAGGGTTTTAATGTTCTTCAACCGATGGGTTGGGATGCTTTTGGTCTTCCGGCAGAAAATGCAGCAATCCAAAATAAAACAGGTCCATCCGAATGGACTAAAAGTAATATTAAGCACATGCGAACTCAGTTAAGGCAATTAGGCTTAGCTATTGACTGGAATAGAGAGATTGCAACATGCGATAAAAATTATTATAAATGGGAGCAATGGCTTTTTACCAAGCTTTATAAAAAAGGGTTAATTTATAAAAAAACAGCTATGGTTAATTGGGATCCAATTGATGAAACAGTATTAGCGAACGAGCAGGTAATAGATGGAAAAGGCTGGAGATCTGGTGCAACAGTTGAACGAAAAGAAATCCCACAGTATTTTATGAAAATCACTCATTATGCTGACGACCTTCTTGAAGGATTAGATGGTCTTGATGGATGGTCCGATCAAGTGAAAACTATGCAAAAGAATTGGATAGGTAAAAGCTCTGGTTGCGAAATTATTTTTGGCATTGATGATGTAGAAGAGCCCCTTAAAGTTTTTACCACAAGGCCAGATACGTTAATGGGTGTTACCTACCTAGCTATTGCCCCAGAACATAAATTAAGTGGCCTAATGTCTAAGGATAATGAATCGATTAAAAGCTTTATTCAGGAGTGTAAAAAAACCGGGACATCTGAGGCAGAAATTGCAACTGCAGATAAAAAAGGAATTTTTTCTGGCCTGTATGCACTTCACCCAATCTCAAATGAAAGAATACCAATATGGATCGCTAATTACGTTTTAATTAATTATGGGGATGGGGCTGTTATGGCAGTTCCCGCCCATGATGATAGAGACTATGACTTTGCTGAAAAATATAAACTACCTATAAAACAAGTAATTAAAGGAATTAAAGGAATTAATAAAAATTTTAGGGCCTTTACAGGTTCAGGCGTCTTAATTAATTCTGGTGAATTTAATGATAAAAAAAATGAAGAAGCAAAGAATTTAATAACTAAAAAATTAGAAAGCCTTAAAAAAGGAAAGAAAAGAACTGAATTTAGACTTAGAGACTGGGGTATTTCAAGACAAAGGTACTGGGGCTGCCCTATCCCTATAATTCATTGTGTAAAATGTGGTGATGTGACGGTCAATGAAAAAGATTTACCTGTAGCCCTTCCAGAAGAAGTAATAATGCCTAAATCAGGTTCCCCCTTAACCACAACACCATCTTTTTATGAATGTACTTGCCCAACATGCGGGGGGAAGGCTAAAAGAGAAACTGATACCATGGATACTTTCTTTGAATCATCTTGGTATTTTGCGCGGTACACATCTTTTGATCAAAACAAATCAATGCTGGATGAAAGGGTAAATTATTGGCTTCCAGTCGATCACTACATAGGTGGTATAGAACACGCAATACTTCATCTTCTGTATTCAAGGTTTTTTACAAGAATACTGTTTGATTTAGACCTCGTTAAAGTTAAAGAGCCATTTAAAAAGTTACTTACTCAGGGCATGGTTCTTAAGGACGGGGTAAAGATGTCTAAATCGAAAGGTAACACAATTGACCCAGAAAGCTTGATAAAAAAATATGGTGCGGACACAGCAAGATTATTTATTATGTTTGCTGCTCCAGCGGAACAGAGCCTTGAGTGGTCAGATGATGGTATTGAAGGAGCACATAGATTCTTAAAACGTTTATGGAAAATGGTCTTTAATCATATAAATAGTAATAAAAGTAAGGGCAAAGAATTAAATAATAATCTCAAAGATCTGAGGTATAAATTACACATAACTATCCAAAAGGTTACCGATGACCTTGAAAGAAGAAATAGCTTCAACACAGCAATCTCATCAAATATGGAATTATTAAATTTTTTGGTTTCAATTGAGGCGAAAGAGGAAGTACCAAATAAATTAAAACAAGAAATATTTGAAAGCGTAGTGTTGATGCTAAATCCTTTTGTACCTCATATAACGAAAGAATTATGGCTAGAACTTAAACCGAATAAAGATATAAATTTAGAATCGTGGCCAGAAGTAGATATATCAGCTCTAGAAAAAGACGAGATTTCAATCGTAGTTCAGGTGAACGGTAAATTAAGAGCAAATATGCTAATATCGAACACAGATAATGAGGATGAGATAAAAAATAAAGCAATAGAACTTGATGGAATAAAAAAGTACACACAAGATATAGGTATCAAAAAAATTATCTACATTAAACAGAAATTAATAAATATTGTTACGGGGTAAAAATGAAGGTATTAAAAAAAATTATTGCTATGATCTTAATATCTACACTTCTTAATGCTTGTGGCTTTCAGTTAAGAGGGTCTTTTGAAAGTAATTTTGAATCCATTTATATTTCAGGTGGAACAAAAGATTTCACTAAAATTCTTAAAAAAAGAGTCAAGCAAGCTGGTATCAAAATAAAACCATTGTCAGAGGCAGAAAGATCAGTCGAAATAATTACTAACTCATTTACTAAGAATATTTTGTCACTGGGTGGTGATGGAAAGGTTCGTGAGTACGAGATTAATTATAAAGTTTCATATAGGTTTAAATCGCAAGAAGGAGAATGGAGTAAACCTATTGAACTAGATGTAATGAGAGAATATGCATATGATGATGATGATTTATTAGCAAAAGGAGCAGAAGAAGCAACATTAATAAAAGGTATGAAAGATCAAATTATTAGAACAATGGTCTCTCAAATTTCATTAATTAAATAAAAATTCAAATGAACTTTGTACCAGAAAACTTATTAGACAAACTTAATAAACAAAATAAAAGCTTTATTGTTGCATATGGTAATGAGCCAGTATTAATTAATAGTATTAAAAAAGATCTATCAAGATCATGCAAAGAACTTAATATAGAAAAGCAATCTATTGTATATGACCTAAAAATTTCAATAGATGAAATAAAGTCAAAATTTCAAAATGAATCGCTATTTTCTCAAAAAACCTTAATTGAAATAACTTTTTCAAATGGAAAAATTTCAACTGAAGTAAAAGAATTTTTAAAGTCGATAAGTAGCAAAATAAATAACGATATTTTTATTATTTATTTTGCTAATCCAACAAAAGAATTTTTAAAAACTGCATGGTATACCAAATTTATTGAAAACTGTATGACTATTTCTGCCCAAGAACCAACTACAAGCGAAATAAGAACTGCAATAAACCATAGAGCGATATTTTACAAAATTAATATCGATGAAGAGGGACTGGAAATACTAACAAATATGTCCTTAGGAAATCTTCTTTTTGCTGAAAATGAAATAAAAAAACTATCATTGATATTCAAAGAAGATCCAATTAAGGTTAAGGATTTAATTCATCAGCTATCTAACGGATCAAAATTTGATGGCTTCCAATTACTTGAACTTTGTATTAATGGAGAGATGGATAAGACTTTATTAGCCATCAAAAGTCTACAGCAAGAAGCAATATATCCAATTATGATAAATGGTATATTTGCATGGTTTTTTAGGGCCTTAATTAAACTTAAATACTCATCTAATTTAGTTAGTAACAGTTCCTTTCAAAAGTTACGAATTTTTGGAAATTCTCAAAAGCTAGCTCATAAAGCATTATTGAAACTTAATGTGAGTGAGGTTGAAAGAAGCTTAAGAAAAATTAAGGAAATTGATTTTATTAGCAAAGGTCTTCAGGAAGGCGATGCTTGGTTTGAACTTAATGCATTTTGCTTTAGGATTTCACGCATCATGGGTAAAAAGTGAAGTAATATACCATTATGGACATTGAAAATTACATTAAAAAAATTGGTTTAGAAGCAAGAAAAGCCAGTTATATTATTGCCTCAGCAGAAAATAATCAAAAAAATATTTTTTTAAGTAACTTATCAAACAAACTTCTTGATAATAAAAATAAAATTATTGCTGCAAATAATAAAGACCTAACTGAAGCAGTAAAACAGGGTCTTGATGATGCCTTTATAGATCGCTTGAAATTAACCCCAAAAAATATTACCGCAATGGCAGACGGCTTGCTTCAAATAAAAAGTCTAGCGAATCCTGTTGGTAACATTATCAACAAAAAAACTATGGCATCTGGGATAATAGTTAGCCAGATGAGAGTCCCCCTTGGAGTGATAGGGATGATTTATGAGTCAAGGCCAAACGTAACCATCGATGCAGCTGGACTAGCAATTAAATCAGGTAATAGTATTATTTTGAGAGGTGGCTCAGAGTCCATTCATTCAAATTCTTATCTAAATGAATTAATTAAAGAAACCTTAATTGAGGTCAAACTTCATCCGGGGTGTGTTCAAATTATTGAAACAACAGACCGTGATGCTGTCACTAAGCTAATAAAAATGAACGAATATGTCGATGTAATTATTCCCCGAGGTGGAAAGAGTTTAATTAAAAAAATTAGTGCTGATTCAACGATACACGTTATAAAGCATCTCGATGGGAATTGTCATATTTATATTGATGATGACGCTGAACTAGAAATGGCAGTAAATGTTGTTGATAATTCAAAAACACAAAGACTTGGTACATGCAATACACTTGAATCATTAGTGGTTTCTTCTAAAATTTCTAAGCTATTTCTTCCAAATATTAAAAAAGTATTTGACAATAAATTTATTGAAATTCGTGGCTGCAAGGAAACACAAAAAATTATCTCTGGTGTAAAATTAGCCACAGAGAATGATTATTACGAAGAGTATTTAGGTCCCACAATCTCATGCATTATTGTTGAATCTATAAATGAAGCAATTACTCATATCAATAAATATTCTTCTCGCCATACAGAGTCAATAATTACTAACAATGAAACTCACAGCCAAAAGTTTATTCGAGAAGTTGATTCATCAAGTGTTATGGTAAATACATCAACAAGATTTGCAGACGGTTTTGAGTATGGGCTAGGTGCTGAAATTGGAATTTCAACTGATAAATTTCATGCAAGAGGCCCGGTAGGTTTAGAGGGACTTACTTCTCTTAAATATGTAGTTTTAGGTACCGGTCAAATTAGAGAATAACCCTATATGTCAAAAAAAAAATTTATTGGATTATTTGGTGGTGCATTTGATCCTGTGCATAGAGCCCATATTGCAATAGCAGAAAATGTTTATAAATTTCTTGCGTTGGATAAAATAATATTTATACCGACCGGTATATCCCCATTCAATAAAAATTTTACCAACCATAATCACAGAATAGCGATGCTGAAACTTGCTTGTTTAAATAAAAAATTTGAAGTCTCAGATATTGAAATTTTGAAAAGTTTTACTAGTAAAGAAAAATCATACACAGTAAATACATTAAAGAAATTATTTAATACATCTGATGCCACTTATTTTTTTATATTAGGTACAGATGCCCTTTCTAGATTATCTGATTGGTATAAGTGGACAGAGATTATCAAGTACTCTCACATTATTTTCGTTGAAAGACAAGGCTCACTTTTAAAAGATAGCTTAAGTAAAGAAATTATTGACTTTATAAAACAACACAAAGCCAATAATATTGCTGATTTGAAAGAAAAAAGATCAGGGCTAATATATCAAGTTAAAATGAATTTTATGAACATTTCATCATCTGAAATTGTTGATAAAAATATTAATAAATCGAGTATTACTGATTTAGTCCCTGAGGTTATTGAAAGATATATTAAGAAACATCAGTTGTACCTTTAATCTGGCCAAACTAAAAAACTTGCAATAGCCTCAGTATCTATCTCTTCTTGATAAGGGATGATACCCATTAGAGGCGCTGGCATTTTCTGTTTAATATAAGAGATATTGTTATCAATTTCTAACATATTTGCATCAATACAATTAGCTACCCATCCAAATAATTTTTGCTTCCTGCTTAAAATTGATTTTAACGTTAAGAGAGAATGGTTTATACAACCCAATCGTATACCCACAACCAATATAATTGGAACATTAAGATTGGTTACTAGATCTGCCATTGTTCTATTATTATCTAATGGGACCTCATGTCCACCAGCACCCTCAATAAAAACAAAATCTGCATTTTTTTTTATGTAATTTAAGTTTCTTTGTATAAGATTAAAATCTATTTTGCAACCAGCCTTGTCAGCTGAAATATGAGGTGCAATTGGTTGGTCAAATGAATAGCAGTTAATTTTTGATATATCAGATGAGGCACTTGCCTCACTCATAATTTTATGAACATCTTGGTTTAAATCCTTTTCCCCAATTTTTTCAATACCTGCAGATATTGGCTTCATACCCATGACAATTTTATCTTGATTACTTAGTAACCTCATAAGACCGATTGTGACTTCAGTTTTCCCAACATTTGTATCAGTTCCAGATATAAAAAAAATGTTCATAAGTTAATCTCGTTTGTTAAAATTAATTTTTTTGATCTTTTAAGTTATTCCAAGCGTGACCATATATTACCTCGTAAGTTACTGGTAGCTTACCCTCAACCCTCAACTCCTCATACGCTTTCTTTATTTTTATTATTTTACTTTTTCCACCTAAACCCCTTGATGCTTGACTGGAAGAACTAGATGCTCCAATCCCCTTGATATCTTTGAAAAATTTTTCAATACTAGGGTAAGAAATAATAAAATCTTCAACATCTAGAACAGGGTTTAATAACCTATTATTAACAAGCATATTTGTAATGCTATTTTTATCAATAAACTTATTAACCGAATTATTATTAATCATCCTTAGCTCCTTGAGGGTATTAGGTCCAAATGAACTAAAAATGAATAATCCACCTGGCCTTAAAATAGTTTCGATCATACTTATAATTTTTGGTAAATCATTACACCACTGAAGAGCACTTGAAGACCATATTAAATCAAAAGAATTAGGAGCAAAGCCTAATTCTTCGATGTCACCACACACATATGAAAATTTATTTCTACTAAGAATCTTGCTTATTATATTTGGCTTTTTTTTTCTTGCATTAATTAGCATATTCTCTGCAAAGTCATAATTTATAATATGTGATTTTTTGTATTTTTTATCAAAGTAAAGTCCATTTAATCCAGTTCCAGAACCAAGATCAAGAATATTTGTAGGGCAAATATTTATCTGAAAAAGTCGATCAAGTAATTTTTTTGAAATTAATTCTTGAAGCATTGAATGTTTATCGTAAGAATGCGCTGATTTATTAAAAGCAACCCGCTTAATATTTTTATTTATTTGATATTTACTTTCCATTACTACTCTCTAAAAATTCACTTATTAACTTTAATACATTTTTTTTGTGGCTAATAAAGGGTAAGTGACTGGCTGTTTCAATATTTTTAATCTTAGAATTTTTTATTCTTTTTTGCATCCATAAAGATGCATCACATGGGGTTAATTTATCCCGGCCACCAGAAATTATTAGGGATGGAGTTCTGACTTTTGAAACTATAGTTCGTAAATCAATAAATCGTAGGAGTTTTAGTGCTGGGATCAGCCCCTTATAATTTTCATTATCTGTATCAATAAAATCACGCTTTAAATCCCTGATTATATTACTAGAATTTTCTGATCCCAGTAACTGTAAAGCTAAAAAATTTAACATTGTTTTTTCTCTATTTTTTGTTAATTGACTAGCAAAGACCAGTAAGTTTTTATCATCTACAGCACAATCCCAATCATCTTTTTTAACAAAGCATGGTGTAGTAGAAATCAGTATTAAATTATTAATATAATTTGAATACTTGACTGCTAACTTAATAGCAATCTGTCCTCCCATAGACCAACCTAAAATTATTGCATTATTTGGTGTACTTAAATAAACTTGATCAACTATCTCATCAATACTATATGGCTCTATTAATTCACTTCTTCCCATTCCAGGAAGATCCACAATATATAACTCGTAATTTTTACTTAATGATTTAGCAATGTCTGTCCAAATATTTCCTGTCATTCCCCATCCATGGATTAGAACCATAGGTGGACCATTTCCCTTAACACTTACGTACATATTAAATTAATAGTCCATTAATTGCATTCGCTAACTCTATGACATCTTTTTCTTTATGAGCAACAGAAAGTGAAACTCTAAGTCTTGAAGTTTTTTCTGGAACTGTTGGAGGCCTTATGCTTGGAACGTAAAAGCCTAACTCATACAAACCTTTTGCAATACTAATAGTTTTCTCTGTGTCATTTATAAATATTGGTTGAATCGGTGTAGTCGATTCGCCTAAAACTATTTTCTCTTTAATTTTGTTCCTAAAAATTTTTATTAAACATGATAAGTGGTTCCTTAGCCCCTCGCCTTCTCTAATGATTTCAAGAGAAGTAATAATCCCTTTTGCTAAAAAAGGTGGATGGGCTGTGGTATAAATATAAGACTTAGCTTTATTTATCAAATACTTTATTAACTCATTATTGCCTGCAACAATTGCTCCAGAAACTCCAACTGATTTTCCCAATGTAAACATGTAAATTATTCTTTCTCTTGAGTCACTCTTTATTAAACCTTTTTCTTCAAAGTATTCAATAACCCCTTGACCCGTTTTACCTAGGACCCCATAACCATGAGCATCATCTAAGTATAAATATGCATTATATTTAGCACATAGTTCTAAAATCTTTGGGATATTTGCAATGTTGCCATCCATACTAAAAACAGCATCTGAAACAATAATTTTTCTATTCGAGGACTGTTGCATCAATAAATGCTCTAAATTACTCATATCATTATGCGCAAATCTCAAAAATTTTGCATGGCTTAGAGTGCATGCTTCATTCAATGATGCATGATTAAGCTTGTCTGAAAATATAACATCTCCTTTTCCACATATTGATGGTATCACCCCAATATTGGCTGAATATCCAGAAGAAAATATTAAGCTTCTATCGAAGCCGACGAGTTTTGCTGCAAACGATTCAAGCTCGTCATGTATCTGATAGTGTCCTGAAATTAGGTGTGATGCAGATGCGCCATTTCCGTATTCATTTAATCCATCAATTATTGATTCTGTAATAAGCTTATTTTTTGATAATCCAAGGTAATCATTATTGGAAAAGTTTATGAGTTCTACTTTATTGAGACTAATAATTGAATTATTAGTTGATTTGATTGACTGCCTTTTACGTTGTAAAAATTTACTTTTAAGTAAAGCCGAGTCCCTCTCAAGATCTTGATACATTTTAATTTATATTGTCTTGATGTTTAAGCGCTTAAACAATAACTGATCTTTTTTAATAGCTGGGTTACCAGTTGTTAAAAGCTCTTCGCCATAAAAAATTGAGTTTGCGCCTGCAAAAAAAGCAAGTGCTTGAATACCATCATCCATACTCTCTCTTCCAGCAGATAATCTTACAAAACTTTTTGGCATAGTTATCCTTGCAACCGCGATTGTTCTTATAAAATCAAAATGATCAAGTTTCTCAATATTATTTAATGGGGTTCCTTCTACTTGAGTCAAAAGATTTATTGGTACACTTTCAGGTGGTTTTTCCATGTTTGCTAATTGAGAAATTAAGCTAACTCTATCGTCGATTGATTCTCCAAGACCAACAATGCCTCCACAGCATACATTTATATCTGCATCTCTAACTCGTTCAAGCGTATCCAATCTGTTTTGGTATGTTCTTGTTGATATTATGTCTCCGTAGAACTCCGGCGATGTATCTAGGTTATGATTATAATAATCTAATCCAGCATCCTTCAATTGCTCCGCCTGCCCATCCTTAAGCATTCCTAATGTTGCACAAGTCTCAAGACCTAATTCTTTTACGCTTGATATCATTTCTTTAACAGAGTCTAAATCTCTTTCTTTAGGACCTCTCCATGCAGCACCCATACAGAACCTGCTGGCTCCTGCTTCTTTTGCTAATTTAGCTGCTTTTAAAACTTCCTTGATTTCCATCAACGGTTCATTTTCAACCTCTGTATTAAATCTGGCTGATTGAGGACAATACCCGCAATCTTCTGAGCAACCTCCAGTTTTAATTGATAATAGGGTACTTAATTGAACGGCATTAGGATCAAAATGTATTCTATGGACGTTATGAGCCTGATATACTAAATCATTAAATGGTAACCCAAATAGAGACTTGATTTCTTTTTTTGACCACTTCTCTAAGTTTTCATTATATTTCTTTTTTGGCTTTTTAAAGTAAAGGGTTTTATGATTTTCTAAAAAATTTTGAGAATCCATATAGCTCCTAAGTAATTGATTTTAATAAATTATTTTGTAAAATATATATTAATTTTAACTAATTTTACACTATTTTAATAACAACTGTATAAATTTTAAGCATATGTTTAATATTGTTTTGTTTGAACCAGAAATACCTCCAAATACTGGTAACATTATTAGGCTTTGTGTAAACACTAATTCAAATTTACACCTAATTAAGCCCCTTGGCTTTGATTTACACGAAAAAAAAGTTAGAAGAGCTGGTTTGGATTATCATGATATGGCAAAGGTATTCTTATATGATAATTTTAATGAATGTTTTACGTCTCTAAAAAATAATAGATTTTTTGCTGTATCTACAAAAGCAAAAAATTGCTACATTGAATTTGATTATAAGGAGGGGGATGTGTTTGTATTTGGCCCTGAAACAAGGGGTTTGCCAGATTACCTTCTTAACTCAACTGACTTTGAAAACAAAATTAAAATTCCAATGTACAAAAATAATAGAAGTTTAAATTTATCAAATAGTGTTGCTGTTGTTTTGTATGAAGCTTGGCGTCAAACTGACTTTAAACTTGGAACCTAAAATTCATTTTTTATAGCTCTTTCCAGTAAATTAACAACCGCTTCTTTAGGGGATTTTCCATACTGAATAACATTATTAACTTCCTCGGTAATGGGCATTTCAATACCTAATACCTTACTTCGATTAACCACCTCTTTTGCTGTAAAGACTCCTTCAGCAACATGCCCCAAGCCCTTTAGAATGTCATTCAAAGACTCCCCTTTTGCTAACCTTGAGCCAACCTCTCTGTTCCTAGAAAAATCGCCGGTACAAGTAAGTACAAGGTCACCTGCCCCAGATAAACCACTAAATGTATCAATCTTGGCTCCAACTTTAAGGCCAAACCTTGAAATCTCCGCTAACCCTCTAGTTATAAGTGCTGCCCTTGCATTGTTACCAAAGCCCATACCATCAGATATACCGGATGCTATTGCGATTACATTCTTTAGCGCTCCAGCAACAGAAACCCCAACAACGTCAGTACTTGTATAAATTCTCAAGTTACTCTGATGGAATATTGGGGCTAGGTTATTTGCGAGAACGGGATTATTTGTAGCTAAAGTTACAGCTGTAGGAAGACTTCTTACAAGCTCAGCTGCAAAACTTGGTCCAGATAAAACCCCCCAACCCCTCGACGCCTTAAGCTCTTCGGCAGCAATTTCATGAGCAAGCTTTGCGGAGCTTTGCTCTAGTCCCTTGTTAGCCCATATTACTGGAGCATGGCTATTGTATTGATTTATTTTTACGAGGATTTCCCTAAAACCTGAAGTTGGTACAACTGATAATATGAGATCGCAATCTGATAGAGCTTTAGAGAGATTATTCTCAACACTCAAAAGATCTGGAAATATAAAGTCTCCAAGATACATTGGGTTCGATCGTGCTTTTTTCATTCCTGAAATATGGCCTGAATCTCTCCCCCAAATAACCGTCTGAGTTTTTTTTGCAATGTGCATTGCTAAAGCAGTGCCCCATGCGCCAGCCCCAAGAACACAAACCTTCAAGTTATAGCCCCCAGACCTTGTCAAGCCTTACAAAACCAGATAATCCCTCTAGCTGAGATTGGACATTAACCCAACCATCTGTCACCAACGTTGAATTTAAATTTAAAATAACAAATTTACTAATCTGGCCTAACTTAGAACTTTGAAGGCTAGCTTTATGATAAAGATTTACATTACTCTTAATCGTCATAACAGTTCTATTTTTATCCGCAAAATTCGACTGAATCCAACTAATATTACCCGTATGATCTTTAACTTTTTTCCAATCCTTTAAATTAACCATAATCTCAAGTGGATACCCTTCGGTAACAATATATAGTTTTTTTGTTGAAGCTGATGGACCTTCATACAATAGTGCTTTTTTTGTTTTAACAGAAATAAAATCAGCAAGGACTGATCCACTAAAAAACACTAAAATTAAAAAAAAATAAGTTAATTTAGAAAATTTTTTAATTAGCATTTTTAGCGGCGCCAGGCTGCTCTTGGTCTTTTTGTTGCATATATAAAGTTTCAAAATTTATAGGATTTAAAAGTACGGGTGAAAAACCTGCTTTAGTAACAAGGTCTGATATTGCTTCCCTTGCATAAGGAAATAAGATATTTGGGCATGTGATTGCAAGAACCATTTCCATTCCTTCTTCAGGTACATTTAAAATCTTAAAAATACCAGCTTGAGTTACCTCAATCAAGAAAGAAGTATCTTTGCCCTGCTTTGAGGTTACAGTTATCTGCAGAGCAACTTCATAATAACCATCTGAGAGAGGCTTGGCAGAATTGTTTAATTCTAACGAAATTTTTGGAGCTTCTCTACTAGTAAATATCTCTGGAGCATTTGGAATTTCAACTGAAACATCTTTAAGGAAAAGTTTTTCAATCCCAAAACCAGGTCCTTGATTTTGTGATTCAGCTTGATTAATCTTTGCTGTCGAATTTTTTTTTGCTTTTGTTGTTGTAGTTTTTTTTGTTGTAGTTTTTTTAGTTTTTTTGTCGTCTGCCATTTTTTTTCCAGTTCGTATAGTTTATTAAATTGAGTAAAATTGGTTAAGTATGTTGATATTCTATCTTTTAATCAAAAAAGATGAAATATTTATGCAAAATTAATCCAATAATAATTTATCAAGCTCGCCAGATTGATCACATTTCCTTAAATCCTCAAAACCTCCAATGTAATTATTTCCTATAAATATTTGTGGAACTGTTCTTTTTCCAGTTTTTTGTATCATTTCTTCTAAAATATTTCGATCTTCGTCGACTTTTATCTTATCAATATTATCAACACCTTTTTCTGACAATAGCTTTTCCGCATTATTGCAGTATGGGCAAAAATTACTGGTGTACATTATTATTTTTTTCATATTATATTTTTTTAAAAAATTAATTAACTAATAGCTAAATTCCAAAGAGGTATTATAATTGAAGTTAAGATAGATAAAATAATTTATTTGATAATACAAATGCAAAAAAACCCTATATTACTTTTAATTTTAGATGGATTTGGTCATAGTGATGAGCCACAAGATAATGCAATATCAATGGCAAATACTCCTAATTGGGACATGTTGCTAAAAAAATACCCATATACCCTGATAAATGCATCTGAATCACATGTAGGACTCCCAAAAGGACAAATGGGTAATTCTGAAGTAGGTCACTTAAATATTGGTGCGGGAAGAGTTATTAGTCAAGATATTGAAAGAATAAATACAAGCATTAAAAATGGTAATTTTTACAATAACTTAATGCTTAAAGAAGAATTTACACAACTGGCATCAAATAACAAAGCCCTGCACCTTTTTGGTTTATTGTCAGATGGCGGTGTCCATAGTCATATTGAGCACTTTAAAGCAATGATTGAATTCGCAAAAAAACAAAAGGTTACAAAAGTTTATATCCATGCTTTTTTAGATGGGAGAGATACTCCTCCTAGAAGTGCGGAAAAATTTATTCAATCTACGGAAAAATTTTGTAAAGAAATAGGGGTTGGTGAATTAGCCACGCTTTCTGGTCGGTTTTATTCGATGGACCGAGATAATCGTTGGGATAGGATAAAATCAACATTTAATTTAGTTGTTCATGGTAAGGCGAAGTTTTCAGCCGCCTCTGCACTCGATGCTTTAAAAGATGGATACTTAAGAGGTGAAACTGATGAGTTTCTGTCGCCAACATTGATCAATACCAACTTATCAAAAAGTGGAATTAATGATGGTGACTCGATTATTTTTATGAATTTTAGATCTGATAGAGCGCGGCAGTTAACTGATGCGATTCTCAATGAAGAATTTGGGTATTTTGACAGGGGCTCATTACCCAAAAAACTTAATTACTTTACTCTCACCAACTACGATAAAACACAAAAAAAGGCAAAAACTATCTTTGAGCCTATTGTGGTTAGAGACACCTTGGGGCAGTTCTTATCCGACTCAGGAAAAACACAATTAAGGATTGCAGAAACAGAAAAGTATCCACATGTAACGTTTTTCTTTAACGGGGGAGAAGAAGAAAAGTATGTAGGGGAAGATCGAATTATGGTTCCCTCACCAAAGGTTGAGACATATGATCTAAAACCAGAGATGAGTGCATATGAGGTTACGGAAAAACTAGGTACGGCAATCATGTCGTTGAATTATGATGTGATAATTTGTAACTATGCGAATAGTGACATGGTAGGACATACGGGAAATTTAAAAGCGGCAATAAAGGCAATAGAGGTTTTAGATGAATGTATTGGGATAATATACAAGTCGATACTGAAGGTTGAAGGACATATGATAATAACTGCTGACCACGGCAATGCAGAACAAATGGTTGATAAGATTAATAGTCAAACACACACACAGCACACAACAAACCTTGTTCCTTTTGTTTACATAGGTAAAAAAGCAAAAATTAAAAAAAAGGGCAAGCTATCTGATATAGCGCCAACTATAATTGGACTGATGAATCAAGAACCGCCTTCTTTGATGACAGGTCAAAACCTTATAGAATTTGATGATTAAAAATTTAATAATAAATATACTTTTAACTACTTTCATAGTATTTATCTTTACCAGCTTAAGTTTAGCTGGGACTCAAAATCAAACAACAGAAAAAAAAGTTAATCTTAATCAAATACAAAAAAAAATAGATGACATTGATAAAAAAATAGAAAAAAATAAAGAAACAAAAGAAGGCCTAAATAAAGCCTTAAAAAAACAAGAAAAAAAAATTAGAAAGACTAAAAAAGAACTTAAAAAAATAAAGAATAAAGAAAGAAAAAGTAAAAAAAAATTATCAAAGCTTAATAGAGAGATAAAAAAACTTGAAAAAGAGTTGGTCCTTGGAAAAGAAAGACAATCAGCAGTTCTCTACCAATCGTATATAAAACCAAAACCCGGTTATTTACAAATGTTCTTAGAGGGTGTTAATCCAAACAAAATAACCAGAGAAATAAATTATCTGGGCTACCTATCAAGATCGTATAACGAAAATATTACTCAAATTAAGGATACATATAATAAGATCAAAGAAAAGAAGAAAGCAACGAATAAAACAATTAAAAAAATATCGTCATTAAAGCAAAAAAAACTTAAAAATAATAAAAAGCTTATAAATCAAAAAAAAGCAAAAAAAAATGTTATTAAAAAAATATCAAAAAAGATTAAATCTCAAAAAAAATTAAAGAAAAAATTAATAGCGGACGAAAAAAAATTAACTTCAATTATTCAAAAATTACTTGAAAAATCAAAAAAAGAGTCTGCTAAGAAGTCAAAAAATAAGAAATCAATAAAAGATAATAAAAATATTCCAAATAATAAGTTTGATGGAATAAATTTTGCTAAGCTAAAAAAGAAACTAAGGTTACCCGTAAAAGGCAAGGTCACTAATAAGTTCGGCTCTAAGCGAAGGGATACTGGCGTTTCTTATAAAGGTATTTTTATTAAAGCGCCGGAAGGAAGGAAGGTTTATGCGGTTGCAAAAGGAAAGGTAGTTTTTGCAAGTGTGCTAAAAGGCTACGGTAACATTATTATTCTTGATCATGGGAATCAGTATATGAGTCTTTATGGAAACAATAAATCCCTGATTAAGAAAGAAAATGATATTGTAAAGGGTGGAGATACCATTGCGCTTGTTGGTAATAGTGGCGGAAATATTACTAATGGCTTATATTATGAATTACGCAGAAAAAGTAAACCATTTGATCCACTTAAATGGACTAATAATAGATAAATTATTCACCTATTATATGTAGGTTAACAGTTCTTATAAATTCGTCATATCGATGTTCGAATATAAATATACCTTGCCATCTTCCTATTGAGATTTCTTTATTTTCAACTGAGAAAGATAAATTAGTTTGTGTCAAAGCTGTTCTAATATGAGCAGGCATATCATCAGAACCCTCGGCTACATGCGTAAAAATCTTATCCCCATCCTTCACTAATCTTGAGAAAAAATTTTCTAGATCGATTAGGACATCCGAATCATAATTTTCATTTACTAATAGGCTACTTGAAGTATGAAGAATATTTAACGTTAGCAACCCAGATTCTATTCGTTGAGCTTTAACCCAATTAAGAACTTCCTCAGTAATATCATATAACTTTCTTCCTTTTGTAACTTTAGTGATTTTTCCAAAAAATTGCTTCACTATGAATACCAGTCAATCATTTTCTTATTGAATCATAAATTAGTAACATTGCACCAACAGAAATTGAGGCATCAGCTACGTTAAATGCTGGCCAATAATATTGTTCTACGTGAAACAGTATAAAGTCAACTACGTACCCCAAAAAAAATCGATCATAAAGATTTCCTATTGCTCCGGCTAAAATTAGCACTAGTCCAGCGACAACAATTCTCTCATTTCTGTATTTTTTAATTAAAAAAGGGATTGCAAATACAGCAACAGTGCCAACAAAAAGTAAAAAATATCTTTGCCATCCGTCTTCTTCACTAAGAAAACCAAAAGCTGCGCCTTTATTACGAAAGTATACAACTTTTAAAATTGAATTAATTTCGATAATCTCTTGAAATTGAAGCCTTGTTATTATTAAAAATTTTAGGGCTTGATCCAACGCAACAATAGAGCTGGTTATGAATGCTAACTTAAGCATGATTTCTTATTTCGCCAGGTCCAGAAAGATTACTTATACATCTTTCACATATATCAGAGTAGGATTCATTAGAGCCAATATCTTTTTTATAATGCCAGCATCTTTCACATTTTTTGTGTGCACTTTTATTAACAATTATTTCCAATGAGCCTGAAGACCTTATAACGCTAACTTTTGATGCAATAAAAATAAATTTAAGATCGTCTTCAAAAGATATTAGTATTTTATAGCTTTCATCTGGAGCCTTAATCTCCAACTCAGCCTGCAAGGAAGAGCCAACGTCACCCTTTTCTCTAAGTTCTTCAATTTTTTTATTCGCATTACTACGGATTTTAACGATATGGCTCCAGTCACTTAATTGCTTTCCTGTTAACCCGTGATCTGGATAGATATACCAGGCGTCTGAAAAAACACTATCTTTATCTTCTTTCTCCATAATCTCCCATACCTCATGAGCAGTAAAGCTAAGCACGGGTGCCATAATACGCATTAATGAATTAGTTATATGAAACAATGCCGTCTGAGCAGATCGTCTTGCGTGAGAATTAATCTTTGTGGTGTACAAACGGTCTTTTAAGATATCTAAATAAAACCCACCTAAATCTTCAGAGCAAAACGAAACAAATTTTTGCATACCCAGGTAAAATTCAAACGAATCATAGTTTTTTAAAATACCATCTTGTAAATTACTAGCGAGATATAAACCATATCTATCAATTGACAGCATATCTTTAGGACTAACAATCATA
>Ga0209502_10000771_pt1 | contig 32004 bp, 46 predicted proteins | sample ArcticOcean_MG_C_10_FD_187442 | JGI IMG/M metagenome (GOLD analysis project Ga0209502, IMG submission 187442) | Marine microbial communities from western Arctic Ocean - ArcticOcean_MG_CB11_90 (SPAdes) (version 2) | ecosystem: Environmental > Aquatic > Marine > Oceanic | place: Arctic Ocean... | reverse complement strand
TCGTAGACATTTTTTTCCAATCCAATTCGGAGAATCCTATATTAAGTTCTTCAGTATCCAAACCATGAATAAAACAATAATGTCTCTTGACATCACTTCTCACCTTCTTGGTGATACGCTTAATAGGCTGATTATCTAGAAGTTCTTTCTCCAAATAGGTTATCTGTCCCTGTATGAAATCATTATCTATAGACAAAGCTTTATCAAAATAATGGTCACTGAAATATTGAAAGACTTCAGTTGTTGTACCGATTTGGGGTATTGAGAAAGTATCATACTCGAAGAAGTATACATGATCCACCCTTTTGTTATATGCATTCTTCAGGTGGTTACATATCTCAAGATAATCCCCATCAGGTAAAACAGTAGAATGTTTATCAATCAATTGCATAACTTGAAGGAGATCATCCATGCTTATTTATTCTTAATTTAAATTGTCTAAGTAACTTAACTAATGTATGATAAATCAGAGTGTCAAACTGGTATAGTACATATAGGATATGGAAATTTCCATAAAGCACACCAGGCCAAGTACATTGATGACTTTATGGAAAAAACTGGGGACCTCCGATGGGGAATTGTCGCCGTCAATCTCAGGAATGAGGGATTTCGTGAAATTGAAAAGTATATACTCAAGACACCATCAGAATACAAGATGATTAGGTCACATCTTGACTACATTGATTGGACAAAGAATAGAACTATAGCTAAACATATGCTCACACTTCCCAGTGTACACCTTATTACTATTACCGTAACAGAAAGTGGTTACACATCGGGATCGCCCCTATTTGAGTACCTCGCATGTGGACTCCGAAATAGGAAAAATCCTATCACTATCCTATGCTGTGACAACATTCGCCAAAATGGAATCGTCCTAGAAACACAGTTCTTGGCATATTTGTACCTGACGAATCAATATGAACTCGTAGATTGGGTCAAAGAGAATGTTAAGTTTCCTTCGTGTATGGTGGACCGTATTACACCCCGAACTACAGACACACTTCGTGACGAGGTTGAGGAACTCTTCCCAGGTTTTGGTCAGACAGCTGTACAGACGGAGGAATACACCCAATGGGTCATCGAAGACAACTTCGCATCAGACTTCCCAGATCTTTCTCAAGTTGGTGTTATAATCACGAAGGACATTGAACCTTACGAAGAGACGAAGATTCGTATCCTCAATGGTGGTCACACTTCTCTCGCCTATTTGGGAGTCCTCTCTGGCTACAAGACATTCGACCAAGTCATGAATGATGAAGGACATCGTAATCATTTTAAGAAACTTCAAGAAGATGAGATTATACCATCAATTGATATTGATCTTCCCTTTGATATCCATGAATACGTAAAACAGGTTGAAGAACGATTCTCAAATGCTTCAAACTTGGATGAACTTGATAGAATATGTATGGATGGCTTCACCAAATTTCACACATTTGTAGTTCCCTCTTTGCGAAAATGTCTAGAACAGGGAATACGTCCAGTTCACATCTATAAGAGTATAGTCGCGTGGTACATATATTCCAGAAAGTTTGCGAAGGGGTGTAAGAAGATTCGGTACAATGAACCAAATTGGACTCTCCTAGAACCCCTCTTGAGGGATGAAAATGTTGACAGTTTTGTTTCCAATGAAAGATTATGGGGAGATATTCCGAAAAAGTATATGACATTCACAAGAGAACTAAAAACTCTACTCATGTCTCACACCTATGAAAAGGAGATTGATTTACTCGTAGAAGATTAACAAAAGTGAGCACGTAAATCAACCTTTTCCTCCTCGAAATCCTCTAGATCCTCCTCCTCCTCGTCCTCGTCCATCTCACATGCAAGACATTCTCCATCAAACATGTGACAGATGTGCTCACCATTCTCAACCATTTTACGAACATCTGGGTCATCGGAATCGTATTCTTCTTTCTTAATATCGTCGAGTTCTTTGAGACGTTGATTAAGTCGGTCGATCTCCTCATCGAAATCCTTCTCGGTCCAGTTGTCAAATTCATTAGACGCGTCGATTGTTTGTGCCTCGGTGTACCACGCAGAGATTGGTTGGCTTCGGGCGAGGGGTGGTGAAGGCATCTTGACAAAAATACCGGGAGGGAGTGGGTGGCTTCGGGTGGATCCCATTATTTTCTTAATAATTACAAACTTTAGCTTCTACTTAGGTGAGCTGTCTCATCATTTCAGCGAGAGTGATGTCATCTTCGTCCTCTCCAACGAATTCCCAAAAACATTCCGTACATTGGCGGCTACATTCGAAAATACCCGCCTTAATCATCTTGTAAGAGAGATCATCGTGCTCATTATGAATCGGTTCCGGCAACGGCGCGTTTAATTTCAAGAGCTTCATGCGTTCATCTTGGTTTTTCATGTATTCTTTGACGAGTTCGATCGCACCCGCACGTTTACCGGTCAAAAAAATAGGGGGGTCGAAGGCCCATATCGGTGTTAGGTTGCACAGTTGAGGAATGATGACCGTGTTCATTGTTGGTTGTTGGTTGTTGACTTTTAGATGAAAAATACATATACTCTTACAAACTTAGGTCCTATTTATCTAAAGAATTGTTCGACCAGTCGCGAACACCTTCCTATCAAGGCTCCAGTAATCACGCCACTCGCGCTCAACATTGTTATCCCCCAATACATATTCTCTCTCTATACACGCCCTCTCTAAGGTATCCATCTTTTTCTCAGACTCCCTGACCTTCTTCTCGGCATCTTCCACATTTGAGTTCCATTTCATGTGACACTCTTCCTTGTAGTCATCGTAAATCTTTTTCTCAAACGCATGGAGTTTTTGGAGCGTTTTGAGTGAAAGTTCATCATAGAACATGAGACCTCTCTTTGCTCTTTCAATCTCATCCTCGGTTCCAATTTCCATGACAATTGTCCGAAGACCCCATTCCATCAGGTTTTTCCAAGTCCATCCTCCATCCTCAGTCGCACCAACACTGGATACACAACCAACGAAAATTGCCTCGTTGACGGTGTCCCATTTAGGGAGTTTAACGTTGGGAAGGACCTCCCCAAAGTCGAACTGAACTTCACACCAGAACTTGATAGCTTCACTCTTGTGCCGCACAGTCATACGCTTGATGCCACTATAAGTACTCGTCGCCACTTTGTCGAACTTCTCCAGATTCTTGTACTCAGTGTGCATCTGCTTCACCAAGCCAACAATCTCATCTTTGAGCTTCCGGATATCTCGCATACGTTCCTCCTCCACTCGAAGTCGTTGATCTTGAGCGGTCAAAATCCAGGGAGCCTCGTAATCACTGTCATCATCCTCCTCACTTTCAAGTTCTGAATCATCGTCGCTGTAGTAGAATGTATCTTCGTGGAACGCTTTGTTGCCGTTCATATGGTCATGAACGCGTTTCATTTTATTGGCCATCTCCAGATAGAGGCCATCAGGGATCTTACTGGAGATGGCGTCAATGCAAGCCATAAGGCTTCGGAGGTCTTCCATGTTTTTATTGAAAAATATAAATTCTATGCTCCACTTAGGTATGGAACATATACGAAAGATCATGGAAATCATGGATGATGATGAGATGTTCCCAACAAGGAATGAATGGGCGTACGTAAAGATATCAAATGAACTCAAGAAATTACATTTCAAAATAAAAGAACTATCAAGGCACTCTTCAGCTACAATCGACCCTTCGGCACCACCCCGCGTTATCCGAGATGCGTGGCGAGACCTACACAATTTACGCATCAGACCACGGCGTTAAATCAATCAATATCCATCATGACAGCTTCAGCGACTGTAGTACCATCATCTGTTGCCTCCCACTCGGCATGTAACTCATGTAAAAATTGATTCAACCCTGGGTATCTAACCTCTTCATCACCGCTTCGCTCTCTCCATTGTTGATGAAATTGTTCTCGGTCTCGCTGTGCGGCTGTATCGGGGTCTGACGGTAGTTCATCATCTAACCAGTCACGTGGTTGCCCATCTGGAATGGGTCCATTTAGAATATCATGGGTTGGTTCGTATGTTGGAGGTCCATCTCTCTCTGGGTCGTAATTAGAACTCCACATAGGAATAGTTTGGTCTAGAAACGAAGGTGGTTTTACATGTTCTCGCAACTCCTGGATAGTATCACACAATTGTAAATAGTCCCCCTCTGGGATACTTTCTGAGTTCTTGTCAACAAGCGCCATTATTTTATGAAAAAGGTCCATCTTTATAACATGCTATTATCCTATCATTCCCACGTAACTTAGGTTGTCGAAAGACTTGGAGCTTTTTTTTACATTATTTTCGATATCCTCAAACTCTCGAAATAAATATGTAATATCATCACCACGATACTTAGCTTGTCTCACCTTTTCAACAAAATTTTTCATTCTTCTATCGAAAGTTTGCAATACCCCCCTTGTCTCCACGAATGACAGTAACCTTTTACACTTCGTAATTAGAACCTCTAAATCCATCCCCCTCTCCATTTGAATATTTCTCTCAATCTCAATGTACCGCTTTTCATAACATTCATTATAAGCCTCGATTATAGATCCTACCGCCATTACTTCGTTCATAGATTTTTTACATCGAACAGGTTTTGGGGCAATGACATCGAGGACCGAACGTATGAAACTGAACGGCATTTTTTGGGTGCTTGGGGTGGTTCGATCGGAGCAGTGCAGTATAAAATTTCTTCCCAAATTTTACGTTGTACGTCTGGGCACAGAGGATGGGTAGCTTGCAGAAATGCAAGTCGTAGGTCGTCTGTGGCCAAACCGGGGATTCCGAGTGGTACACTCGAGTGAACAAAAAGTTCGTTGATGGGGAGAACGTATTCTGACATTAGTCGGAATCGATTTCACTTAATTTTCCATTAAAAGTTTTACCACTTAGGTAATTATCGCGATCAATTGATAATTTTTCAAGTTCAATGTCGAGAAGTAAACGCTGAGGGGCATCCCATAGCGCAGTCTTAAACCAATTGTAAGTCTTCACCAAATATTGAGGACCCATAGAAATAAGTGTATGACAGATAGCTTGGAGATAAATCATCTTATATTACTAGCGCCATTCTTTTTTATACTCTTTAACATTTTACATAAGTCGATTATACTTATCAGAGCGATCGTGCCATTGAATGCAATCGCTTTTGCTCCAATTGGAATAGGCATACTCTACTCGTATAATAAAAAATTAACAACTTCCCCAAGATTTAGCAGCACTAGTACACCCAGTGAAATGGGCTTTATCCCTGACATTTCCCTGCCACCCCTTGGCACCATTGGGATTCTTATAGAAGAAGCATGTGTTTCTGTATACGGCTGAAGGGTGTGCGTTTGTGCGATGCCCAAAACCCAGGTATCCCCTCTTTTGAGCGTATGCTTTACACTGAGCTGGAGTTTGTTTGGGTCTACCACGGGGGTCTCCTATTCCACCAGACTTCCTCCACCAATGTCCACCCGTATATCCTGGTAACATGGGGCGGGCGCGTAACTTGGTAAACCAATACCCAGCGGCGCTGCTAGAGAGACAACAACAACAAATGAGGAGTATATATAAATACATACTTGAACCACCGCCCTGAGTGTTCGTAGGTGGCATATTTTGCATAGGTGGCAGATTTTGCATAGATTGCATTCTGCTTACTTAATACTTATATTATTTTGTGAGATACTATTAGATATGGGATTAGAAGACGTACCCAAAAAAGTTCAATATGTGGTACTCGATTCCAAATTTGTAAATGGAACGAATAATGTATTTGCACTCGATCTTACACTGAAATCAAATACACATGTCGAAGATATGAGCCGGGTTATTGGCATTAAGATGGTTGATTTTTTTGTAACACAGATAGGTGAAAATGATTCAAACCTCAACACGAATATTGCAAAATACCTGGACATCGTATGCCCCGATGTCCCAAAAATAGCTCAAATGTTAGATGAACGAAACGGTCAGATTTTAGCCAGAGTTCCATTAGAAAGACATTTTGTTGGTAGTGATGGAATATTAATGCGAGACAAACAATGGAAGAGTTTTAACCCTCCAACTAGATACTTCAATCCTATATCTATAAAAAAACTAAACTTCAAAATATTCGAACAACAGGATGATGGTGATTATCTTCCTCTCCAACCCGATGCACAATGGTCTATGGTTCTAGAAATTACAACTGTTAATATCAAAGAAAAACCCGTAAACAAGGAAGTTCTAATATTAGATATGTTGAATAAACTGTTACAAAAACTCGAAACCCTCAATCAAAACGTGCAAAAATTACCAGATAAACCCCCGGAAGAGAATCCTAAGAAATACTCTTTCGGTCTTCTAATTGTAGTTCTAGTATCTATGTTTGGTGGATTTTTATGGTGGGTGAATAAAACACCAGTGTCACCAGTATAAAGAATAATATGTTACTGAAGTATATATGGGTCTAGGGATTTCACATGTGGTGAAAATGACATCCATTATGGGTAAGAGGTTTTTATACATAGGGAGAAAACATGGTGACAAGTCTATATCAGCACGTGTTGCCCCATATATTATCGATATTTTGAACAATCCAATACTATCATATGATCATATCCATAATATATGTAACATGATGGTAGAAACAGAGTTACTTGCGGGTGTTATACGCTTCGTTTCTGTAATTATGTCCATCAAAAGATTTTTATAACTCATTCCTCAAACGCTTCGTCACCGTAGAGTTCATCCAAAGTTTCAAGCATTTCTTGTACATCCTTGAGAGCGGATTTTGTCGAGCGTAGGTTCCATCCCGCCAACACCATCATTTTCTTATTGGCAATCTTGTATTTAACAATCTGTTCTCGTAAATTGTCAATATTTGTATCTTCAACTTTAGGTGTTTCGGGTATTTTTTCCATGGCGAACCTATGTGGTCGAATTGAAGCACCTGCAGAGTGCTGACGCCAATGACGTTCTTTTATTTTTTTTACTTTGCTTTCATTATTCTTTTCAACCGTGTTATAAATACGTGTCGGTGCGCAAGCAAGGGCAATCATGTATTTATAATAGGGATTTTGACTTTATATAGATTTCGCTATCTAAGCGGTTGTTTACGCCTTTTTCTTAATGGGAATCTTCTTAACGGGTGCTTTAGTGGGAGTGGCTGACGCCTCAGTTTTAGGGGCCTCAGTTTTAGGGGCTTCGGGTTCAGCGCGAACGATGGTACCCTTAGGGCCAGCGGGACCAGCGGGACCAGTGAGGCCAGCGATACCCTTAGGGCCCTGAGGACCACTAGGACCTTGGGGACCAGTGGGACCGGCAGGACCTACACCGCCTGGACCGGAACCACCACCACCATTGTCAACGATCTTTAAAAGTAGATCAAATAGACGGTTTTTGTCGATGCGAACGCGCATCATCTCCTGCTCGATTTCTTTGCGAAGTGAAGACATGTTACTATATATAAAAGAAAGATTATCTTTAAATCAAATGATCATCATCGGTCCTAATTTGAAAACAGGCATTGGACAACATGGATTGAAATACGTAAATCTGTTTTTACCTGATGGTGAATATTATCAATTGGGTCAAAAACTCCCAGAAGTTGATACTGCTCTGATATTTGTAATCCCAACACCCGATCAAATCGAATACATCAAATACGCGAAAACTAGGGTAAAGAATCTCGCCTGTATGACAGTGTGTGAAACTGAGACAGTACATGAAGATTATGGTATGATAATGAAAGAATTCAAAAAGGTTGCTGTTCCGAGTCAATTCTGTAAACGGGTTCTATCTAAACAATTCCCTGACAACGACTTTTACGTGATTCACGCTCATATACCAACTCCTCCTGAAAAACCTTATACATTCTATCATATTGGAAACGTTATGGATCCCCGAAAGAAGTTCCGTGATATTCTACAAGCTTTTATACGGTTAAATGAACCAAATACACGGCTAGTAGTTAAGGCTACATCTAATCAAGACGTACAAATGCAATTTCCTAGGGTTGAAGTTATCAATGCTCTTTTAACCGACGAAGAAATGAATGCTATTCATGATCGCTGTGACTGTTATGTAAGCTTTTCACACTCTGAAGGTGTTGGTATGGGGGCTGTAGAGGCTGCAATGAAAAATAAACCCGTTATTATTACGGATTATGGTGGAGCACCGGAGTATATTAAAACACCTTATACGATTGATTGTGGACTTCAAGAGTTGGAGAGAGACGATTTTCTCTTCAAAAAAGGTATGAAATGGGGAGACCCAAATTTCGACCAACTCTTGGAATTCATGAAACACGCGTATGAAAACCGTGTTCGTCACATGGATCACGAACACACTAGAAAACTAGTTGGGAGAGAGAACGTTTTACAAGAGTTCATCTTGAATATAATTGGTGGCGAAAACGATGAGACCAACTAGGATTGTGCCACTCATCATTGAATCTTTCTGAGCTATAAGAAACATCACGAGGTCATCTATGACACCAATACCACTAGGTGTTGTAACAATGCGTGGGACGAGAGCACTTATCACGATGTAGATAGACATTGCTATGATTACAGGTCTAAGACTCTCCTGATCTAACATTCTTTTACATTAATCACTGATTTTAATTTTGCTAATATCTACCTTTTTACCAATTTCACCCTTATCAACCCTATGTTTTTTACAAAACTCTCCACACACCGCTTTGAAAGAACATTGTTTTCCAGCCATTGTGATAGCAGTACAAATCACAGATTGTGTACGTTTCTCGTTTATAACAGATGGTGTTTTTTCAATGACAATAAGCTGTCTGTTTTCCCTCTTTTTACTATGCCTGATATAAGACATTTTCATCTTCCAAGTAGCATCCGCTAAATTATAACACCTGTCGTTAGCCTCATCGATGCGATGCATTTTCATGGCATCGGTGAGACATGTTTTCCAAAGATCATCTCGAATAATATCCATGGTTAGATAAACTTATTTTTTTACGAAAAAAAGGATTAACTTAGGTATTAAGTTTCCCCACTCAACCCTGCCAAATAGAGATCGACTTGTCCGGTAAAATCTGGGAATTTCTCGGTTGTCTTTTTAGTTACCATATCTTGCACGTTTGTGACATGTTCGTTAAACTTATTTACATCTATACCCGTAGCATTGTGGATTTGTGAATCCGATACAATATCTTTGAGTGCATGTAAATAGGCTACTGCATAATTCGCGTGGAGTATAGATATTGCTGGAGACTTATCCTGTTGTGCGGTCGTAGCATAACGCGCGGATTGTCTGATTAACTTCTGGATAGACTGTTTCATACCACGTGTCTTATTTTGCATCACCAAAATAAGAATGAAGATGGCAATTATGAAATATGTATACATATCTTCTTAAATTAACGGAAGAAAAATATTACCGTCGTTGTCGGCGTGTCGTTGTAGGACTTTCACTCCTCTTCCTCTTTGTACCACGACGAGCTTTGACGACAGGCTTAGGTGGGTACGTTTTTATATTGGAAAGTTTGAATGGTCTTTTAGTGAGGGGACTTGGTCGTTCAGCATTCACTCCAATGAAATGTGAATAAGCTAAATAATTCTTCAAACCATTTCTATCGTAAACATGAAATATCTTACCATTCTTACCCACATTGGTTTTGAGATACGCCCGTTTAGATGGTTTTATATTTGTCTTGTTCCCTGGAGACATTACACGATTTAACCAAGTTGCAACATTCTTATTACGAGAGTTGTTATTGTTCTTGAGATTGTTATCGTTTTTCTTATTATTGTTCTCGAGATTTAGAAGCTTTCTTTTCAAACCTCGTAACTCTGCCTCATTTTTCTTGAGATTGTTATTATTGTTCGTCATCTGATATAAACTCACATTTTTATGACACCTAAGTAGTACATAATTAATAGAATTTTCAAGTATGTCAGCTCTAATCATATACGCTATACCCATGTTCATGTTCGGTAAGTACAAGCGAATGAAAGAATACATCAAAGAACTCGAAAAGAATATTGACGAGCTCGAATTGTCTCTTCAAGAGCTCCGCCTTCACCTCGAGAATCGGACTCGATGGTCACGGCAGGTGGAGCGGGTGGGACAAGTTTCAAGAATGGCGCGTTGGCGGTTTATTACAATGATCTTATTCTATGTTTTCGCTCTAATCACGGCAGTTGTAGAAGCTTTTCCATACTCTAATTACTTCTATGGACCTTTGGGACTAGCTGGTATTTTCTATAGTTATCTTACACAGAGGATTAATGAAGAGAACGAAGAATTAAGTTAGAAGATAGATTGTAATGAAATAAATAATACTATAAATTAATGTCGATAGATACAGACTTATGTGTAGTGATGGAAACCCTAGACGAATACAGAAATGAAATACCGGAGGGAACATACATAAGAATGTGTACATCTATCAAAAATTTGCATAATAAACTCCAAAAACCAAAAATAGTTATACCCAGATTCAAAGAAATATGCGTACCGGTAGCTATCGCAACAGTTCTCGAAATACTTAAAAAAGTTTTTTTTCGACCTAAGTGATTCTCTGAAATGTTAAAAAGTATCTCACAAACCAACCAATATGACGAAATTAACTCATTCGGTACTCCCTTTATCTATCCCTGAAAAGAAGTCTAAAGACATTGATATTCGGACATACCTGAATAAAATTTTAAGTGGTAAATGGAAATTACACCCAATCCAACGCGACGATAAAACATGGACCGATGAATTGTATCACATGGCAATTGATTCGTTATTCAAGAATCTATTGATCTCAAATATCGTTATCAGTTTACATTCGTCTACGGAGGGTTATATACTGGATGGTGGCCATCGTACACGCGCACTTATGAATTTTGTTGACAATAAATTTGGATTGCGCGTGGGAGACGGTCGCACAGTATTTTGGGATGAATTGTGCGAGTCCGACCAGGAAATATTCTACGATAAGCAAATTTCAGTCGTCGTATACGAAAAATTGACTCCCCGAGAAGAAGAAGACATTTTCTTTCGATTGAACCTGGGTCTTAACCTGAGTATCGGAGATTATATCAATGCGTATAACACGATCCCCCTATGCGCTTTGGCAAAGGAGTTGGGACTTCAGTATGCAGAAGATTTGAAGTTGAATTTCAATAAAGTGATCGTGAAAGAGAACATCTTCGCCGATTCATCTACCGTGTTAATGATGCTGTTAGAGAACTTCCAAACTGGAACCCTGGTACGCGGTGAAAAACCGACAATTACAAAGCGTGATGAGATCCAGAGAATGTGTGAAGGTTTCAGGGATGTCGAATTTGATGCAGATGACATGCGAAAGAAAATCCAAAAGTTAATGAAAATTGTGACTCCGAGAAAAATCGACAAGAAGTGGCTGTGTGTCGTTTTACCATCTGTTCAAGCTATCATGTTAGCAGATCCAGAATGCGACCCCGAGGATGTAAGAAATTTTCTATTTGAAGTACACACGACCCAATCGAGTATTTTCTATGAGAGATGGTTTGAAATTTCGCGTGAGATGATATCGAATCCGAGTCAACCTTCATTTTGCGAAGAGCGAGCCAAAATGTTTTTAGAGTGGAGAGACGCCTAAGTTAGAGCTTAGATTTGTAATTAAGACAAGTAAATATGGAAAACGTACAAAAGCTCACCCATATCGAGCACATTCTCAAGAGACCTGACTCTTACGTCGGGCCCGTCGACCTTAATGTCGAACCATATTGGATTCTCAGTAATACGAGATCCCAATTTGAAAAGAAGAACTTGAGGTATTCCCCAGCTCTCTTGAAAATCTTTGATGAAATCCTCGTCAACGCGGTTGATCGCAACTCTATGCACCCCAAACATGTCACATCTATTTCTGTCACCGTCGACAAAGAATCGGGTGCTGTGACTATCGAGAATAACGGACCTCTCGGTGGTATCGGTATTCGTATGCATGAGAAGGAGGGTCTATGGAACCCTGAACTCACATTCGGGCACCTCCTTACAAGTACAAACTATGATGACTCTAAGAAGCGGGTCGTTGGTGGACGCAATGGATATGGTGCTAAACTGACGAACATATACTCCTCCGAGTTTTCTGTCATCATCAAAGATCATGAAAGTAAACAGACGTATACACAGAAATGGTCGAACAATATGACTGTATGTGAACCACCAAAAATCAAAAAGCACGCGGGTGCTGTTTCATCTGTTTCTATTACATTTATTCCCGACTGGAGAAGGTTCGGGTTGTCTAAGATGGAGAATGCTATCTATAAGATTTTTCAAAAACGGGTCTGGGATGCAAACATTTGTACCACCCCTAATTGTAAGGTAAAGTTCAATGGAGATGTTCTCCCTAAACAAAACTTCGAGGTGTATGCCAAAATGCACGAAGGTGTAGGGGAGGTTTGTTCCTTTTCCAACGACCGTTGGTCTGTCTGTATTGGCCCTTCGGAAAATGGCCTAGAGCAGGTATCATTTGTTAATGGTATCTGTACTACGAAGGGTGGTACACATGTAGACCACGTGGCATCCATAATTGCATCGGGTATCATTGAGGAAATGGCTAAGAAGATTAAGTTGAAACCTCAACAAGTCAAGAACACGTTCAATATCTTTGTAAAGGCAACCCTTGAGAATCCAGCCTTCTCAAGTCAGGTCAAGTCCGAATGCACCCTCAAAGCTCAAGACTTTGGGAGTAAGTTTGAACCACCAAAGAATTTCATAAAGAATGTTCTTAAAACTGGAATCAACGAAGAACTCACCGCTCTCTCAAAGTTTAAGGAGATGAAGGAACTAAAAAAGACCGATGGTGCTCGTAAGTCTAAAATCACTGGGATTCCCAAATTGGATGATGCTAACAAGGCTGGAACAGCACAATCGGGGAAGTGTACGTTGATTGTAACAGAAGGTGATTCAGCCAAGACCCTTGCGGTTGCTGGACTCTCAGTAGTTGGTCGGGATCACTATGGTGTATTCCCACTCCGCGGTAAGTGTAAGAATGTCAGGGATGTCTCAGTGTCCCAACTCACATCCAATCAAGAGTTTAACGATCTCAAGAAGATCTTGGGTCTTCAGCAAGGTAAGGAATACAGTGATGTATCAGAACTTCGTTACGGACGTCTCATGATTATGACAGATGCAGATAATGATGGTTCTCACATCAAGGGTCTCATTCTAAACATGATCCATTATTTCTGGCCAAGCCTCCTCAAGTTGGGTTTTGTAGTGAGTATGGTAACCCCTATCATCAAGGCGACCAAGGGGTCGGACTCCAAATCCTTTTACACGGATTCAGCATTTCGAACCTGGTATGGTGATGGGAAAGCTGGGTGGCGTATCAAGTATTACAAGGGTCTCGGTACATCAACCTCTGTAGAAGCTCGGGAATATTTTAAGAAAATCCAAGAACTCACAGTGAAGTTTGATACGGACTCTATGACTGATAATTCTATTGTTCTCGCCTTCGATAAGAAGAAGGCTGATGCTCGTAAAACATGGCTTCTCGAGAGTACTGCAAAGGAATCACATGAGCTCGAAGTACCTTACGGACATGTTAAGCAGTTGACTATTACAGATTTTGTTAACAAAGATCTTGTGAACTTCAGTCTCGCTGATTTGAAACGTTCGATCGCCCATGTTGCAGATGGTCTCAAACCCTCTCAAAGGAAGGTTATGTACTCATGCTTCCAAAAGAATCTACGTGAGGAGATGAAAGTCGCACAACTGGCTGCATATGTAGCCGAAAAGAGTTCTTACCATCACGGTGAAGTATCTCTCGCAGACACTATCGTTAAGTTGGCGAATGACTATGTGGGTTCCAATAACATCAATCTTCTTGAACCGTGTGGACAATTTGGAACACGGCTAATGGGGGGTAAGGATGCCTCTCAAACGAGATATATTTTCACCAGATTGACACCGGAAGCTCGAAGCATTTTCGATCCTAGGGATGATGCTATCCTAAACTATCTCGATGACGACGGACGCTCCATCGAACCAGAGTTTTATATGCCTACTATCCCAATGGTCCTTGTAAATGGTACAGAAGGTATCGGAACGGGGTTCAGTTGTTACGTACCATCGTTCAATCCCAAAGATATCCGCGATAACATTATCAGTGTTCTTGATGGAGGTAGTATCAAACGGATGAAACCTTGGTTTAGGGGTTTCAAAGGCCGGGTTTTCTTAGAGGATGATACATGGATTACCCAAGGTGTCTCTCAAGTTATTGGTCGGACCGTGAAAGTGAGTGAGCTACCACCAGGTCGTTGGACGCAAGATTACAAAGAATATCTTGATACATTGGTTGAGAAAAAGATTATTTCGGGGTTTACGAATAACAGTACAACTGAAAGTGTTGATTTTGTTATTCAGGACTACAATGGCAAAGATGTTACAAAAGATCTCAAGCTTCAAAAAACAATTCGCACAACAAATATGCATCTATTCCATCCAACTAAAGGTATACACAAATACACTACACCTGAATCGATCTTGTCTGATTTCATTAGTATTCGTCAAAAGTACTACATCAAGCGTAAAGAGTACCTTATCAAAGCCCTCGAAGCTAAATCTAAGATGTGCGATTACAAGTCAAAGTTTGTAACGATGGTTATCAATGGTGATATCGTAGTGTTTCGACGTAAAAAAAAGGAACTTGAAACTCAATTGGCAGGGTTATTCCCACTCATTAATGGCAATCACGACTATCTCCTAAACATTAAAACAGTTCAATACACCGATGAAAGTGTTAGAGATCTCCTCGCGCAATCTAAACAGGCGAAAACAGAATTGGGTATTATGAAGTCTACGAGCCCAATCAGTATGTGGAAGAATGATATTAAAAATATATAGACAATAGATAAGTATGGGTGAAGCTTCGAGTATTTCACTTAAAGCTATTGGAAAGCAAGATACGTACTTACTTTGCAAAGATCCAGCGGAGTCATTCTTCAACCCGAATACTAAGAGAAGACATTCTGATTTTAGGAAATATCATAGAAGTCGAACTATTCTGAACCCCGGGCAGGTACCCAAATGGCCGTTCGGACAAACCATCAAAGTTGAATATAGACCACAAAGTATGGGTGATTTGCTTAGTAACATGTGGCTGAGTATCACGATGCCAAAGATTACAAATGGTAATTACACCGATCAACTGGGGAGACATATTCTAAAAAGTGTAACGATGTTTGTAGACGATGCAGAGATTGAAAAGATTGAAAGTGATTGGGGTATTATATACGATGAGCTTTATTTAGAAATGTCTGAAAAGGTAGCAAATAGTTTTCTTGTAAATAGAAGTATTGGTTTTGATGATTCGACCATTAAAGACTCTGTATCGCGACTTGATACAGATCTGATTATACCCTTACAATTATTCTTTGCTAGAAAGTTTGCAAGTGATGAATACTCTTCTAATAAGCCAAATAGACCATATTTTCCAGTATGCGCCGTGCATAAACAAAAAATTCAGTTTGTACTCGAGTTCCAAGACCAACCATTCTTTACAGATACTCTAAATACACTTGCACTCCCTGAATTCAAGCTTGTCACGGAAGAGATTACGGTAAGTGCAGAAGAACGGAATTTCCTCAGTTATGAAAAGCAAGTTATTGTGACAGATTTAGTTCGTAAACATCCAACGACTGTAAGTGAAATTGGTAAGAGTATTATCCGAACAAATCTCGTACCAAATATTCCGGTTAAGTGTCTACATTGGTTTTTAAGAAATACCAAGTTTGAAAATGTAAGTGAAAGTGTTGCATTACAACCAAGACAATTAGGTCCTACTATATCTGGAACCAACACCAACGACGATTCTGGGTATTCTGTAGCCATGTCACCCGACGGTACAACTATAGCTATAGGTGAGCCCAGATATGAAGTTCAAGTTGACAATGACCCAGAAGATGGTGAAGTTGATAACCCTAATGAAAATAAGGGTCGTGTAAGGGTTTTCAGATATGTGTCTGGATCTTGGACTCAATTGGGTACAGATCTTATTGGTGCAGGGGTAACCAATTTGTTCGGAACTTCTGTTTCTTTATCTAACACTGGTACAGCTCTCGCTGTGGGTGGACCGGGACATGATAGCAATAAAGGACATGTCCGCGTGTACCAATATAATGCAGGATCTTGGGGGCAGTTAGGTAGTGACATTGATGGTACGGCGGGTATTAAATTTGGAACATCGGTCTCTTTATCGAGCAACGGAACTCATGTTGCTATCGGTGGTCCTTATCATAATACGAATATGGGTCGTGTACAGGTCTGGTCTTATAGTATTGGCTCTGGATGGACTCAATTGGGTGGAAACATGGATGGTGTTGGTGGTGGTGATCTACTTGGTTCGTGTGTATCTCTTTCGGAACCAGTTACCGCTAGCGGCACTGATAGGGTGGTTGCTATTGGTGCACCCGGACATGACGCGAGTAAGGGACATCTTAAAGCATTTGTGTATAATGGATCTGCTTGGGTACAGAGAGGGGCTGACATTGATGGTATAAACTCGGGTGATGAATTTGGAACTTCTGTAGATATTTCCAAAGATAGTCTCTATCTGATCGGTGGTGCCCCAAAAAATGATGGTGGTGGTACAGACTCCGGACAAGCTAGTGTCTTCTATTATTCATCAGCTGCGAGTGCATGGGGTCAAATTGGACCGGATATCAACGGATTAGTAGCTGGTGAAAAAGCTGGTACGTCCGTAGCTATAACAAGTAATGTAAAGGTGGGTCAACAACCTCACACTGGAACTAGGGTAGCTGTTGGTACACCATTATCCAACCGTACAAGAGCTTATAACTACATAAATGTATCTAATACACCCGCATGGGATAGATTACATCGTGAAATGGGTGGAAATGGGAGTGGTGGTTCTATGTCTATGTCAAATGATGGTTTGAAAATGGTAGTGGGTTCACCAACATTTAACAACAATGTGGGACAGACCCAAGTTTTCGATCTCCCTACAAATGATGAAGAGTTGTATTTATGTCAAAATCGTTTCAACTTTTCTTCGAACGTAAGTTTTGATGATCAGTTGACATTTTTTCATCCTATTCTAAAAGATGCATGTTTCTTTATTAATGGCACTAAATTACCTAATGTTACAAACACAAATCATAACTATTACAAATATCTAATCCCATCTAGAGTGAGATTAGCGAGGCCAATCAGGAATATTTACACGTATAGTTTCTCGATGAATCCTATAAATGTGGAACCATCGGGGAGCTTGGATTTTGGTGAAATTCAATCTGATAAAACGAATATTGAAGTAAACTTGGATACTACAAAAGTGGACGTGTCTTCGAATACATATTCTTTACACATGTATTATACGGGATATCAGACACTTATATTTGAAGAAGGGCGGGTTGTACCTGCGAGTGCTTACTAAATAATGACTTGCGATGATCACTAATATAATCTATAATTTTATTCTTGATACACCATTTGATGAAATTCAACTGTGCTAGAGTTGTATGAATTTCATGAGATGTACCTGGAACTGTATAAGGAAACTTCTCGGAACGACAAAATGGATCAAATAGTTTTTTACTGTATCCATCTAAACTAGATTTATATGCATAATGTACGGTAAATAGTTTACCGTCATTAGTCTTATAAGATGTGTGATTTTTCTTTGCGTAATTGGTGATGAACCATTCCAAATTTCTCAATGAAATGCCACTCGTCTTATCTAGTATATTCATTAATTTGGACCTATTGTCTTCTTCACTGTAAAAATTATTTATGGATGTTAGTAGAATACTGAATTTACTCATTACCCATTATAGAATTCAAATCTATAAGTTGTTTCGAAGAAAAAGATTTTTCACATCCTTGACATCCAACAACATATGATAACCCTGGCCCGTGATTATGACCGTCATGACTCTCATGAAATCTCTGTTTTATCCGATTTCCCTGTCTTTTATGTTTACCACAATATCCATCGTGGATACCTTTGAAAGTACATCTAGAACCATCTGGTTTTGTACCCCTGCAAACCGCAGTGGGAGACAGGAGTGGGATATCTCTCAATAGTAAGTCCAAGGATATTTGATGTTTTTTAGAAATAATTTCTGCAAACTCTGTCATCATACCATCGACACGAAGTTTGAACTCTTCTTCAAATACTTCAATAATTCTTTCTTGATAACTCATCACTTACTTTGTTCATGCTCGTATTTTTTAAATAGATCTTCAACACTCTCTTCACGCTCTACACGGGCAAACTTAATTCTCTCTTTCAGATCCGCAGATTTACCCTCGCAATCTAGTCCGCGTTTTTTACATTCCTCTATAAGATCCGCCTTTTTCATTGTGCTTAACGCGGGTTCACGTTTTTTTGGTGGTGGTTTACATTGGTTAATGAGATCACCGAAAATTTCCTGTTTAGTATTTTCAAACAGTGGATCTAATAAATCACATACAGGATTCAGAAACTTATTAATGAAGTAATATTTGTAATCAACTGGAATGTTGTTTTCTTCTACATATTTGGGATCCTCTGATTTTTCAAATGCTTTTGCTTTGGAATCGCCAGTATCTGTAAGTATATACGGTACCCTATCACCAGATTGTGGCTCTGACCCAGGTTTACGCATTCTCATTTTGTTAACTACTTGTACGTGAGCTTGGTTGATATTGCAGCTCTCTGGACTTGTTATAGATACAGGTCTTCCGTCAACTTTATAACTATCTGAGAGACCCTGACTCAAAATCAGTTTTTCATTCGGTATATCACCGGAAAGGAGTTCAATTGCTCGCTCCTTGGCTAGTTCTTTTGGTGGACCGGTATCACCAGAAGTTAATACTACGTCTAACAATTCCTTGCAGACTTCTCTCATGTGTGGAGTGTTATCTCGCCTCACGAGTTGGAGACCCTTAACATCTACGTAATCCATATTCATGTTTCCATCCTTCCCCTTTGTCCACAACTTTGCGGCGTATCTCTTTTTCGAATATAAAAAATACGGCCAGTAGACCTTTTCGAGTTCAAGATTGTTCGGTTTTTTGAAAAGAGCACTACATTCTTCCGCTGCCCGTTCCCCAACTTCCCAACTATATTCGATCGCTTCTACACCTTTGCGGTCACCGACGTCAAACTCAACCATGACCGAATCTGTATCACCATACCTTACTTTTGCACCGGGGAAGTTTGCCTCAACATAATTCTTAGTCTCTTCGATCATCCCACGACCCCTAAAAGTTGTAGTAGATGCGATAGGTACACATGGTAAGATACCCTTTCCGGCACCCGTGAAACCGTATACGGAGTTCATAGATATCTTATAGGCTAACTGTTTACCGTTATAAACTTCCTTCATGGACCCGGTTGCTGCAGCCATATCTCGTTTAGCCTTCTTACGAAATTGTTTAAGCTCTAAAAGAATACTAGGCAGTAGACTTGGAACGTCTTGTGCGAATTTATAGGTTTTATCACCAATCTTAAACGTCTCATATGTTACCCCCGGTATGTTTCCATAATCCTTGTCGTTCATAACATACGAAGAATAACACAGATTGTGAGCCATCATGATTGAAGGGTACAGGGCTTCGAAATCAAGGGCTGTGATTGGTGTATAATACGCACCTTTCTGAGCTTCCAGTACAGTCGCACCCTCGTAGTGTTCTTCCGGTAACTGTCCATAACGAATCGTTGGTACCATGAACCCCATTTCTCGTGACTTCTTGGTGAGTTGACTAAACACTTTGATCTGTTGCCCCCGTTCAACCAAGAAGCACAATGGTACCCACGTTGCTTTAGCCATCTCTAGAAGGTTGAGAAGAATACACATCTTCTTCATGAGTTTATGTGGTAGTAAAGTATCCTTGATACAGTATTCAGCCACTTCTCGCAACTTCACGGGGTCACCTTCTACGTACCGAGCAAACATTTCTTTCGGTGACATATCAATTTTCTGATCTCCTAGATATAACTTGGATACATTGTTAAGACTGTACGAGTCAAGCTTGTATCCTTTTTTCACTTCATGGAACAGGTCGAAAATGAAACGACCAGACATGGGGAGTAACTTCAATACATTGTCCCCCAATGCACTTGAACTCAATTTTTTTATGGATATTTCACAGTTTTGATTTCTCAGTTTACCAAGTTTGAAAAACTCTGGATTACAACCAGTCATATACGCACGTGTATAAATATAATTAAGATCAAACCCGAAAATGTTCCACCCGGTCAATATATCTACGTCCTTCTCATGAATATATTTTTGGAATGCTTCAAGTAGTTCTTTTTCTGTATTAAAACTTATGATGTTTGAACCATCTAATTTGGGATCAGTTTGCTTGTAACAGAGACATGTCTTATCGTACGGTTCATCGGTGCCAAACTTGCATAACGAAATCGCGATTTGGAAACATGCATCACCTCGCACGTTTGGGTCGGGAAACTTTCCAGTAGAACTATTACACTCAATATCGAATGAAGCTACAACAAATGGTGCAATGTCGTCGCGTGCAACGGGTGAAAGGGTTCTCCAATCGGTGCAAAATAGATCAACATCTACATTGGCGAGGTGAGAACGGACACAATTATCACCCGTCTTCAACCAACCTGTCGATTGAATACCAGTCCTGTGCATCAGGCGGAGAACTGGATCAAGATTGGATTCATAGACTTTCAGTCTTTGCATACCAGTAGAAAGTTGAATATGATTTTTCAGGAAGTAGTCCACTCGACGTCGACTAGCGAGATTTTTGAAATCGAGTTTCATGAACCCAAACTCCTTATTATTTTGAAAACCCCATACATCTTTCGATTTCATAATAGTGTATGAAACCAAACATTCGGGACACTTCTTATCGACGACACCATATATCTCCTGTATCGTTTGCTGACTAGTACGCTCAGGGAGTTTGATAAAAAAGTAAGGTGTGAATGCTGTAGTCACACACACCGACCTCCCATCCTCGGCTTTTCCAAATATACTTACCAAATGCTCTTCATCCGTGTCTACTGCTTCCCAAGTCAATGCCTGAAATTCTACACCCATCTCCTGTTATGTATACAATGAGCTAAAATTTTAATATCATTTACTAATAAATGTCAGCTGCTTTAATTGACCTCGTTTCAGTGGGTGCCCAGGATGTTTATATCACAGGTCAACCCGAAGTCAGTTTTTTCCGTCAAAACTACAAGAGGCACACCAACTTTAGTATCAAGCCAGAAAGGCTCGATTACATTGGTACCTTCGCGAGTGGTAACGAAGTTACTATACCAATCAAATCTAAGGGTGATCTCCTAAGCTATGTGTGGATCGAAGCCGAAAACATCGGTGGTGTCGGTGCTACCAATACAGGTTTCTTCGATAAGGATGAATCCACTACTACTGAATTCCAACTTTGGATCGGAGGCCAAAAGGTCTCCCAGATTGATGCTTTGTATATCCAGGGTGTCCATAACATCTTGTATAAAGATACACAAGCTAAGGCTTCGTGTGCGGTAACTCTCGATGAGGTTCCCCAGAATGCGTTGGGTTCGTCTACTGCCGCCAACCATTATATTCTCCCATTCTTCTTCAGTGATGACTGGACTAAAGCTCTACCCCTCGTCGGGCTCCAATATCATGATGTTGAGATTCGTGTGAAGTGCCGCGGTGGAACTTTCGCCCCCAGTAACGTAAAGGTATTCGGTACCTACGTCTATCTCGACACCGATGAGCGTGAATTCTTCACCAACACCGAACATGAGATTCTCTTTACACAAACTCAGTACCAGCCCATGACCCCTACCGACACCGAGGTTGACTTGACCTATTTCAACCACCCAGTTAAGGCGATTCATGTAGTTTCTTCCGAAGCTGACACGAATAAGTGGTCTACTAACTGGACTTTCGATACGTCTACCTTATACATCAACGGTACACCTCTATTCGAGAACATGTCGGCGGCCTTCCACCACAACGTCGTGCCCGAAATGCACTGTTCTATTCTTCCCCAAGATGCTCTAAGCACTGTGTCTACTTTCACATGGCCTTTCTGTACCACTATGAACAAGTCGCAACCAACTGGTACTCTAAACTTCTCCCGTATTGATAACGCTAAACTGGCCTTCGCGGGTAATGATACCCGTGTCGGTAACATGGTTCGAGCCTACGCAGTCAACTATAACATTCTCCGTGTGAAGAATGGTATGGCTGGTGTTGCATTTGGTAACTAAGTGAATTTATGTTTAATAGAAAATTAAGTAAAATGAAACGTACCCGTGAGAAAGAAATTCCTATTCCATCTAAAAAACAAAAACTATCTATGGGAGTAGAACCTTTCTCGTTATTTTCGGTTCAACCACAAGACTTTTTAAAATGTACTACTAATTCAAATGATACCATACCTACTTCTCGGTGGGTTCGGGATTCTAACAGCGTATACATATACAGGGAGTCAACTCATAACGTCGCGGAAAGCGAAAAATCTCATCAAAAGTCGAAAAGTAAAACGCGTTATAGACGTCCGTACAACAATGGAGTGGCGTCTCGGACATTATCCTGGCGCGCTTCATCTTCCAGTGAACAAAATTGGCGAAAAAACGACGTCCAAACTACCTAAGAAGGGTTTACTCGTATACTGTAATACAGGTCAACGTGCAAGATATGCAGCAGAAAAGCTCATTGAATTGGGATTCAAAGAAGTTTACTATATTTCTGGGTTATATACAGACTTACTCTAGATCCATGTAGCCAGTAGTTTTTTTAAATAACACGTTTTGTTTTTATGAGTCTTTCGATTCGGTCATTTTCCCGTCTCATAAAAATTGAAAATTCTTTCACTTCCCCTTGCAGCTTAACTTTACCAGCCTGTCTAACCCATACTGTTTGCTCAACACGGACCATATCAACACAAGACATTTTAGTGTCCGGTGCATTGCTATGATATATCGCGAGTACCGTTGCATCTTTGCGAGTTTCTTTTGGAAGAACATCTCTTTCGTCACATATGACTACATGCCCCCCAGAATACCCCGCAACATGCATCCACCAATGTTGCGGGGCACTAGATATTGTTAATTCATCGTTTTCCTTTGCATTTTGACCCACTCGTATGATAGTTCCATCGAGTGTTGTATATTCAAGCATGTTTATTGTTCTATTTTCTTCCTTATGTAACATCTTTAGAAATATCATATATATTGTTATCTACGATATAGTACAATATAAATGTAAGTAATATTACTGTCAGTATATACATGTGTTATAAAAGTATAAAAATAGTATTGATATAAAACATAAATGCACGTCGTATTTCAACCAAGTCCTTCGATTACTCATAAGTATAGAGTCACATTACCAAATAAGAGAGCTATAGACTTTGGTCAGGCAGGAGTTCAGTATTTCCCGGACCATCGTAACCCCCGTCTTATGCGCGCACAACTTCTTAGGAAAGGGGCTATCATTCCTAAGGAGCTGCGAATAGAGAGAGATCAGTATGAGATACAAAGGGGGATGTTGAAAATTAAAGAAAGTTCGGAAGAAGATTGGGAAGATTTCTTCAGGGCCGAATATTGGGAGAGATGGGTATTACATACTTACCCTAATGTGGATAAGGCTAAATTGTATATGACTATGACTCAAGGTATACTTTTTATGCCTACACCAGAAGATCTATGGTTTTCTAATTGCCGGTAGAACCAAAGCCACCTTCACCCCTATCAGTGTCTTCAACTATACTAATTTCCTCAATTGCTGGTGTTTCACAACGCTCTAGAATGAGTTGAGCAATACGATCACCCTTCTTGATTTCAAAGTCATTCATCCCATGATTGAATAGAATTACTTTAATTTCACCGGTGTAGTCAGGATCAATCACACCCGCACCAACATCTATGCAATGCTTCGCGGCTAGACCCGAGCGAGGAGCTACACGACCGTATACTCCCGTTGGAAGAACCACTGTAATACCAGTTCCTACGATTGCTCGGCCACCCTGGCTAGGAACCACGGCATCCTCGGAGCTATATAAATCATATCCCACAGAACGATCAGACCCACGAGTAGGCACAATAGCATCGTAACAGAGCTTTTTGACCCCTAGGGACATCTACTTATATTAGGTCTCAAATCCTTAAGTCTGTGAGCATCCGTAGTATTGTCTCACGTCCCTTCAACTTGGCGTTAAATAGTGGTGTCATACCGCTATGCGACGCCTTGTTGGTGTCCGCACCCGCCTCAATCAGTATCTGCACCGTTGTCTCATGACCGTATTCAATGGCTAGTAACAACGGTGTCCACCCAATATAATCAGTCTTGTTAATCTCCACATTCGCTGCGATCAGAGCCTTCACTACCCCATCGTGACCGTTTTGGGCGGACAAGTGTAGTGATGTCGAACCATTATGATTACTTACATTGATGTCATAACCTGCCTTTATCAACGCTATCACCTCTTGTAAATTACCGAATTGGGCGGCTATTGACAACGGTGTAAACGCCATACTTATACTATATCTATAATCTATAAGTATTACTTGGCATACTTCTTTTTTTCCTCGTCCGAGAGTGCGCGCCACATTTCACCCAGTTTAGAACCAATCTCGGTGAAGACCAGATCCGGGAAATCCTTAACAACCTTAGATCTCGTTTTTTTCACAAAGATCATGTAAGAATTGGGTTTGCGTTTAGTTTTAGTTTTAGGCTTCTCGTCTTTAGTCATTATACTTGTAGTATATATTTTATTCTTAAAGTATAATCCTCTGAATAAAATGATTTCAAATCAACAGGGGGTTTCTATATTTTATTCTTAAAGTATAGTAAATGAATGCGCCACAGAACGCGAATGGAAACGGAAATGGAAACGCCCGTGAACCCACCATATATACCCAAACGGCGTTCAATAAGAAGATGAATGCCTCCCGGAAGACCGATCAAGATGAAATTAAAAAACTCAAAAAACTATTGAGAAGGATTCTACGTGAAGCTAAGTCAGTGCATCTCGGTAAGAACCCCAACAGTGGGCGAAACTTCCCGAATCGTAACAACGCGAAGCCTGTCAACAACACTAACAACGTGAAGCTCAACAACAATAACAACGCCAAGCCCAACAACGGTAACAACGCCAAACCCAACAACGGTAACAACGCCAAACCCAACAACGGTAACAACAGAAAACCTAACAACAATTAATTAACCTTCAAAATTTTCTTTACCCAATAAAAAATACGTAAAGATCGAAAATTGGCACATCTACAAATGTCATTTTCAATTTTTTCCAAATCTTGTACCATACTATAATCACTAGTGATTTTTTAAAGCCGGGTTACGTTTAGAATATGTGAGTAAACATACACCACAACTAAATATGTTTATGAAATATTGACATCCGAGAACGTGTATTTTTACTAGGATACTCTCATGTGCATAGTATTGTATCATGAAAAGTGTTAAAAGTGTCTCGTAAACCACTCGAATCATTGCATTTGTTAAATAATACAATAGGTTTATGTAGGGGTGTATAGAACTCGTCCTAGGAATAATTCTACGGAGAGTTAATATTGTTGTATCAATTTCAACTATACCACATAACGTTATGATTCCGGATTCTTCTGGATACATGAGAGGTCTAATGACAGCTAATAAACATATTAGGTGATGAGTTATGATCAATGTCTTATATGCATGTATAACCTTAGGTTGAAGGGATATCCACAAAAGATCATAAGACATATATGTAGTGATTGCATGTGTTAAAAACATCGGATACACAGTGTATCCAAATAACACATCAGCCATACATAATGTTGAAAAAGGTAAAAGAAACATTAACGAAGCCACATCGTGAATAAGAATTTGTGTATCCTTATTCATCATCTGATTATATATACAAATATACGTTTAAGTACATTGCAAAACGGACTTCAACCACCGTTGTTTCCTACGTCTCCACGCTAGTCTTCTATAAACTGTATATATCATTACACCCACCCCGATAATCAGAATGGAATTAATCATATATGATAGTATTTGTTAATCTTTATGCACTCAAAGGGTTTCGAACCCCTGACCTCAAGCTTACTAAGCTTGCGCTCTACCACTGAGCTATGAATGCGATATGCTGAGAGCGGGGTTTGAACCCGCGCGTGCACAGCACAGACGATCTTAAGTCGTCCTCCTTAGACCACTCGGACATCTCAGCAAAATAACCACCCCCCACGCTGATTAGTATATGCATTAAATCTTTAAGCACTTGGCAGGTCGTTCGAATGCAGTCTTTTCTTCAAGATCTTTACGCTGTCGCATTTTCTTGATATCCGCACCCTGACAATCGTGTTTCGCTAACTGGATACACCCCGGACAGAAACTACCAGTACAGTAATTACATTCAATGGGGACGCCACACTTCTTCCGACACCGTTGACAAGGCATTATTGAATTTAACTGAGATAAAGATTTTAACTATGATAAATTAAGAACATGTCTCTCACTTACGCGACCAATAAACCAAATACCTTGAATTCTTCGGGTTATAAACATCTCAAGAAAACGTTAAAAACTTCTACAGCTGGGTATGGTTCTGCTCTGACCGCATCTTATTTTATCACACAAGGTGCCGAACAAGGTGTATCTGCTATGTTGGGTGCAGTTACATCGTATGCATACATCAGTCTTTTATCTGATCGAGTAGATAAAATTGAGACATCTACAATTCAAAAGGAGTTTTTTGCACCACTCGGTGCAGCTGCTTTTGAAGTATCATGGAATAATGCACCTTTTGCATTTGATTTTGAGTATGGGACCACATTCATAGGGTTTCTAGCATATAAATTCGCCCTCTCTACAGTTCTATATGAAATTGTTCGGGAGATGATGATGAAAGATAGTGAATCTTTCTATGACACGACGGAAAAGAATTACACGGACCCCAATGATTGGAATGATGAAGTCTTTGTTAAATTCGATGATGAAATTACTGAAGAGTAATAGGTTTCAATCGAAATATAAATTGATGTTTCCATCATAATCACTGTATGTATCTAATATAAAGTCGAGGTTAGTCATTCTCTCTATCCACTCATTACCTATAGTATGCTTTATGTCCGGTGGTGCTTTTATTCTCGATAAGTTTATCTGATCAATCTTTCTTCCATCTTTATGCATGATCGTATTCTTCTTCCCTACTTCGTATTCTTTTTTAGTGTGGAATATTGCTTGAGTAACTTCATTTTGTTGATTTCGTTTAAGTTTATAAACATGACATCTAATCTTAGTTTTATCTTTACTTAATGTGTAAAATTTAATAATCCGATCAATCAGATCCCAACCTACACCGTAATATTTGTAGTCTGGATCACAAATTGAACCATTTATTTTGAAATATTGTAATAAACGGGTTACATCTGGAGTTATATCATTCTCAACCGATCCAATATTAACTCGAGTTAAATTTACTTTATTGGATTCTTTATGTATAGAAATACTGAAACTGTATGGGGAAATATCGACACTCTTTTCAAATTCTTTGTTACAATCAAAATTACTTATAATTGTAGAAATATACTTTTTCTCTTCCCCACTAATTTTTGTATGAAAGGCAAAAATGTTTTTATTGTAAATGTCATACATTGTAGATAAATAGTTTTGGGAAGTTATAGGACGCCGTCTATCACGTACAAGGTATATAAATGTTATACACGATAGAAGAAGGAATAATGCAAAATACATTGGTCTGTAATGACATATGATTAAAATAACTTTGATTTAACGTAACATGCATTTTATTAAAATTTTATAAATCTAGTTCTTCTTGAGATATTCATCAATCTTCTTCGCGATACTCTTCCCAACACCGTGAACCTTGTTGGGACCTTCAGAGATCTTCTTACCATTGACAACCTTGTAAGGTAGTTCATAAATGGAGTTGGCTGCACGGATGTAAGCATTGCGCTTAAACTTGTCACCAGTATCATCTGCAAGGTCGTGAAGCATGTCAGAAATACCTGTATTGTAAGACACAAAGTACTCACTGTCAGACTCGTCATCTTCAGAGCACTCATTAGATGCGACAGATTCAGCATCGTCAGCGATAGACTCAGAATCAGAAGACTCAGATTTCTCGTAGTCCGAGTCTTGCTCGTCAAGATATTCATTGATCTTTGTAGCAATCCCCTTACCAATACCCTTGATATGGATCAGGCTTTCACCACTTTCCACCGCGTAAGGTAGATCGGAGATAATGCATGCAGCCGTCTCGTATGCCGCAGTCTTGTGGAAATCGGAAGTCATATCACCAAGTTCGAGAAGACGATCAACGATCCCAGCATTGTGGTTCTTGAAGGTAACTCTCGCAGTTGTTTCAAAGAGGGTGGTGGAATCGGATTCGTCATTGAGAACATCACCAACCCTCTGAATCTCGGAGTCAAGGAGCTTCCCGAGAGCTACATCCTTTTCTTTGTTGATGTCTCGAATTTTCTTCTTGAGTGCAATCTCATTAAAGGTCAAATCAAGGATAACCTGGTTTTGATCGTCGCAAATGGTTGAGAGTTCTCGGTTGTCCTTCTCAAGCTTGAGGATGTAGTCGGTGATGGAACGGGAGTTCATGGCAGAAGACATGTGTGTAATGAAAAAACTATGGCGTTTACCGTAACTTAGGTGTTTAAAGACGAAATTCTTTCATTATCAAATGACTTCCCTTGTTTCGCCAATTCAAATTCAAAAGACATCAAGAAAGTTTCTTCAAAAAAGAAAGAGGAGTTGCAGACGCCTCGCGCGACCACTTCGACTTCAAGCAGCCCTCCCATCACCTGATATCATGAATTACGCACAGGGTCAACTTATCACATGGATTTTACCCATGACAATCGCAGGTCGCCTTCTCAAACTGGACTACCCTAATATTGTAGTGGGTTTGACTTTGATGACAATTGCTAAACTATCCCTAGCAGCAAATGGAGATAAAGAATAAGATTATTTATGAATAAATGTCACTTACCTTGACCTTCTTCATTCCTCATGCTACACGTAGTGTCAGAACCCGTGTATTCACCGACCCGGCGCAATATGATGTAGAAGTTAACGCAGTTCGTGGTTTTAAACTCATAAAACCTAAAACTACTAAGCCCAAGCCCAAGCTCAAGCCCAATAAACTACATCATCATATTCCGGTTGACCCCGATCAATTTGATATTGATGAAAATGTAGATAGGCATCTACCTAATTGGTAATTATATCAAGTTTAAAGTCCTTGTCAAACTTCAAACTAATCTTTCCCTCGTCCACAAGACGCTTTATCGTTTTACCAACCTCTAGGTTTTCGTTATACGCCTCAGTGTGTTTTGGATCAGCTGATAGATTTGGCATGAACATGTTAAATGCCATCATTTTCTTAGCCATCGACAGTTCTTTATTTTGGAGTAGACTTAAAATGTTTTGGGGGAGCTTGGAAAGATCCGCTTTATTCAGAGTTGAAAGATCCATTTAAATTGTCATCGTTCGTGTTCTTTAAATGCCTAAGTAATCGGGTATGGTAGCGAATATATTACGAAAAATGTCTTCCAACATGATCAAAGCTGAACCCGACTACTATGTGCTCGCCCTCAAGGAATTGGATAATGAAAAGATTGTCCTCTCCAAGCACCCCGTTATCGCTTTCAAGGTCTTCGAGGACTATAAAGACGGCAATTATATGACAATTCCAATCACAGTGATTGATCTCCAATGTATAAAGAAACCCACACTCTTGACCCCCGATGGTATGGTATACGAAGAAAACAGCGTCCCATGCGACTTGGAGACCCACATTGAGTGTCTCAGTGCACGTCACGGAGACAAGCTTGAGTTTCACGTGAGTATGGACAGGGTATAATTTTTTCCGATACCTAAGTAATCAGGGTATGGTAGCGAATATATTACGAAAAATGTCTTTATTTTCGACCCTCGAGAATCTCGTTGTAACAGAACTTGAAAAGCAAAAAACAAACATATGGGCTCACAGCCGTTTCAAGGGTATCGAAACACTCCCTTGTGATATTTCTGGTAAGCTTGGTGAACTACTAGTACAACTAATCTGTAAAACTGGAGAAATTCCATATATATACAAGGGTAACGAATGCAGTAGTTTAACCGACGATTCCAAGGTCTATGATATCATTATAGGTGGAAAACGAATTGAAATTAAAACTGCTCGAATGGGAAATTGTGGTAATTTCCAACACGAATCCCTAAGAAACAACTCGGGTGCTGATGCATGGCTTTTCGTTGACATTGCACCACAATCAGTCACGTTTTCGATTTTGGATTCATTTGATCTTGGGCGGCGAGATAAGCATCCTGTGTTAGGGGTAACCCCACACTTGAGGAAGAAAACGAGTAATGTATACAAGTTGGACTTTTCCGAACGGGTAATTGAACGGTCGGAAAAGGCTGGGATTGCAAAAAAGTTTACAGATGTTGCGGTAACCCAAGAAGTTGTCGAATTCTTCAAAAGTAAGTTTACCCAAGAAAGTACTCCTGAATCGACGACGTCCGTAGATTTAGAGCCGAGTTCGTTGACAGAAAACTTATGTCACCCCAATCAATTGAGTTAGCCTTTTTAATAAAATTGCGTTTATATTTTAAAAATACTATACCGTACCCACGCCTACCCGGGAGATCTTCGAATGATTTATATACCTTCATATTCTCTTTTCCAAAACATGTAGATGGTAAATATATATCACATTTACCTATCATCTCCTTGTTTCTCGTAGAAGAAACTGTTCCACCATCTGACATCGAATATATACGTACAGCATCGTCACTATACGTTTTGATTTGGTAATCGGGATTTTCTGTATGTTTAGACCATATCTGAAACACACAGTTAATCTTCGTTTTCGCTTTATTAGGTGAATGAAAGTTTTCAGTGAAAGTTTCACTGTGTATCAAGTTGTAGCCCAAAACTCTTTTCCTCGGTGAACCCTTTCCATCACTTTCAAATAGCTGTGGGAGGATAAAACACACATAGTCTGCAAATTCATATGAATGATTGATAAATCGCAAGGCTAAATGACCTCGAAGACCAAATGGTGGATTCCCAAATACAACGTGGTTTTTAGATACATCCTCGGGCTTCCATAATAGGTAATCCTCTTTTACAATACCTTCACATCTGGGTTCTATATCTAGTCCGATCGTGTTATTAGGTAATACTTTCATAAAACTACCATCACCCGCCGATGGTTCTATAAATTGATATTTTTTAACATCAACCTTTGTTTTATCTATGAATGTATTCCAACACTTTTGTGCTAATTCGGGTGAAGTAAAAAACTGATCTTTCAATGTGTGTGAGTATACACTATAATCTATCTCACGAGAGAGACATTTGTGTAAATCGAATATATACTGCTCCGGGACAGACTTTAAGTCTAACCAGCGTTTAACAGTACCGGGTGATAGATTCAAGATCTCTGATACTTCATTCACACTTTTTTCTTTTAAAACTTCCTCTAAAAGTTTAAGTGTATCTTTACCCATATTCATTTAAATCATAAATTCTTTAAACGATTGCAAATCTACCTAAGTGGGACCTATTTCTACCACATTCCAAGTAATACAAAATGTCTTTCACTTTCGATGACGAACCCGTGTACAAGATTGGTGAATCTTTCACCATGAGGAACATCCTCAACATCGTCGATAAGATGAATGCCGCCATGCCCCACTATGAGTTCGAACCTGAACCCGTTTGTGAAGGTGGTATTCGTGTGAAACAAGATGGACATGGATACAAGACGTTTCGTCTCAATTTTAACAACTGGCCTTATTTTGGTCGCCATGGTGTTAAAATGGAGGATATCGATACAAAGTTAATTGCCTATGACTTTACTGGTAAGGGGAAAATGTATACCAGATTCAAAACTTTACAGGATGCACCTGAATGGACGAAAGAGGAAGTTAAATGTGTCGATACAATCGTCCGTGGAGAGGGAATGAAGAGAGTTAGGGCTTAGAATTAGTTATTAATACATACGCTGGTACGGAACCCTTTGGTGGTTTCTTACAGAAAATCTTACAATCACAACAATCCCTTACAGACACGAGTTGCTTTTTAGTCGC
>Ga0209502_10000767_pt1 | contig 32174 bp, 31 predicted proteins | sample ArcticOcean_MG_C_10_FD_187442 | JGI IMG/M metagenome (GOLD analysis project Ga0209502, IMG submission 187442) | Marine microbial communities from western Arctic Ocean - ArcticOcean_MG_CB11_90 (SPAdes) (version 2) | ecosystem: Environmental > Aquatic > Marine > Oceanic | place: Arctic Ocean... | reverse complement strand
TCTAGTGCGAGTGCTGCAGAATCACTTTACGAAACACCACCATTTCGGATTTGAGGCTGCTGCTTGGTATTGGCATTTTGTTGATGTTGTTTGGCTGTTTTTATTCGTTGCTATTTACTGGTGGGGCGGAAATTAAAGCTTTGTATTTAAGGGAAAAATTTTTCCCTTAAATACAAGTTAACTTAAGAAAAGCAGGGCCACTTTCTGTGTCCATAGGAAAGCCACGTTTGGGTAAAGGAAGAAGAAAACCACAAAAAATGTGGTCCAAGTAATCACCCACGATTTTTCATGATCCATTTGAACATTTTTGAAAGGTTGCTTACTCTGATCAAAATACATAGTCTTGATTACTCTAAGGTAGTAAAAACAGCTTAACATGCTACTAAAAATACCGAAAACAGCTAGAAAATATAACGACGAACTTAGAGCTGCGAAAAAGAGGTAAAATTTACTACAAAAGCCTGCTAAAGGGGGGATACCTGCCATGGAGAATAGAGTTAAAGTTAAAGAAAAAGCTAAGAGAGGGTGACTTTTTGAAAGCATGCTCATGTCTTCAATGTATTTGATATTCTGTCCTGTCTGTTGGTCACGTAAAGAGAGAACGATTGCAAAAATGTTTACCGTTATTACAGAATAAATACAAAGGTATAGCAAAACAGATTGAAGGCCTTCTACAGTTCCAGAGGCGACACCCATCAAAAGGTAGCCCATGTGACCAATTGAACTATAAACAAGTAAACGCTTAACACGGGTCTGCGCGACGGCCCCAAAAGAACCAATTAATAAGGAAAAAAGACTCGAAAGAATTAAAATAGACTGCCATGAAAAAAGGAAATCATAAAAGCTAACTAAAAATAATCGCAAAAAGACCGCCATGATCGCCAATTTCGGGGTGATAGAGAAGAATGCCGTGACACTTGTGGGGGCCCCCTCATAGACGTCTGGTGCCCAAAAATGGAAGGGTGCTGCTGTGAGTTTAAATAAAAAACCAACCGCAATAAAAAGAATACCCACCGATAAAAAACTTTGGGTTTGTACAGGAAGAGACTCACCAACTCCAGAAAATAACTTAGCAAAACTCTCAAAACCTGTTAACCCTGTTAGACCGTAGAGGACGGAACACCCAAAAAGTAAAATTCCTGAAGAGAATGCCCCAAGTAAAAAGTACTTTAACCCCGCTTCTGTAGAAAACTCAGAATTTCGTTTTGAAGCCGCTAGTACGTACAAACATAAACTTTGCATTTCAATAGCTAAATACATTGAAATAAAATCTGAGGCTGAGACTAATAAAAGCATACTACACGTTGAAAAAAGTAGTAAAAGAGTATACTCAAAATCCCTAAAATCTTCAGTCTGAAAGTACTGCAATGAGATAAAAAGAGAAAGTCCAGCCCCTAACAAGACCAATGTCTTGAAAAAAAAGGTAAGCGGATCCATAACCAAAGTAGAGTAGAGAAAAGTCATTGAAGAAAATGGTAAATTTTGTAAAATACATAATGTACAAAATAAGCAAAAAAGCCCTAACCAAGCTACTGTTTGCATCATGCTTGGCGTGTTGTGTTTTTTTGATGTACTATAAAAAACCCCAAAAAGTAAAAGGACCAGAGTGCTTAAAATAAGATACAGTTCAGGCAAAATAGCATAAAAATCATTTTCAAATAAATGGGGAAAATTCATACGTTTTTCAGTTTTTGAGAGGCAGCCCCCTGAGGAACTGCCTCTGGTCAAGAATGACTTCTTCTTTAGCCTTTCCACTGACCATGCTGTACTAGGTTGGCAACGGAAGCGTGCATTGGGTCTAAAAAAACTTCCGGGTAAAAACCCATCCATAAAACACAAAACACAAAAGGTACGAAAATAAAAAACTCTCGACGATTCAGATCCATAAAAGTGTCGATAAAAAAAGGCTTTAAGTTACCAAAAACAACTCTGTTATAGAGCCAAATAGAGTACGCTCCACCTAAGATCATCCCTGTGGCTGCCAGCGTCGCTACAAAAGGGTTGGTTTGAAAAACACCAACGAGAATTAAAAACTCCCCTACGAAACTGCTTGTGCCTGGCAAACTTAAATTACCCAAGGTAAAAATAAGAAAAAAGACCGAAAAAAAGGGCATGACATGTACCAAACCACCGTAATATTTGACTAAACGGGTGTGTGTACGGTCGTATAGAACACCAATACATAAAAATAACGCTGAGGCAACAAATCCGTGACTCAACATTAGTAAAAGGGCGCCCTCAATACCTTGAATGTTTAAACTAAACAAACCTAGAGTAACGAAACCCATGTGCGCTACAGAAGAGTAAGCAATAATCTTTTTCAAATCAATTTGGCGAAGAGTTGTCAACGACGCGTAGATGACTCCAATAATGCTCATGGTATAAACAAGAGGTGTGAAATAAACACTTGCATCTGGGAATAAAGGGATAGAGTAGCGTACAAAACCATAAGTACCTAGCTTAAGCAAAACCCCCGCTAGAATAACTGAACCGGAGGTTGGTGCCTCCACATGAGCTTCTGGCAGCCAGATATGAACTGGGATCATTGGAACTTTTACTGCAAAAGAGGCGAAAAAAGCAAACCACAATAAAAGCTGTCGTTGCATGCTAAATTCACTTACAAATAAAACCTGTAGATCCGTAGTCCCGGTTTGAAAATAAATGAGTAAAATAGCCAATAACATAAATAAAGACCCAATGAGGGTATATAAGAAAAATTGATACGCAGCTCGAATTTTTCTCTCTCTGGACCCCCAGATACCAATAATCAAAAACATAGGTAAAAGTACGCTTTCAAAAAAAACATAAAAAAGTAAAAGGTCTAACATACAAAAAACAGCCAGCATAAAGCTCTCTAAAAGAAGAAAGGCAATAAAATATTCTTTAACGTTCTTTTGTACTGAGTCCCAACCGACTAAAAGGCAGAAAGGTAATAAAAAGGTCGTTAACAAGATAAAAAAAAGCGAAATACCATCAATCCCAATGTAAAAATGCATGTTGAGAAAAGAAAGCCAGTCGACACTATTGACAAATTGAAACTTTGCTGTGGAGTGATCAAAAAAAACCCAAAGCAACAGAGAAAGAGCAAAGGTAATAAACGAAATGCTCAAACCAAAAACGCGGATAAAACGTGTTTTTGAGCTTGGTACACAAAGAAGACTAAAAGCGCCTAAAGCTGGTAACAAAAGAATGACAGAAAGAAGACTTTGCATAGCCAACTCTTTTTTTCATCAAAAAGGGGGATTTACATAAAAAACCCCCGTTTTTTGTGTATATTTATTGATCCGCAGAAAAAATTAAAGCCACCGCTGCAACAAAATAGAGATGCGTCTCCACAAAGAAAGAAAAAAAATCCCAAAGACCGATAAAGGCAATAAGAAATGTTAAACTACACAACATAATAAACGCATAGTGATAAATGAGGCCACTCTGCATTTTTCTGAGTTGTCTACTCCCTTGACCAACAGTTTGCATAACACCAGCAGGCCCAATAATCTCGAGAAAACCTTTATCTAAAGTTTTAAAAGAGACATGGTAGCCAAGAAAAAGAGCCGGAAGTGCAACAAAATCCGTGTACATTTTGTCAAACAACCAACGTTTGTTTAAAAAAATATAAATCTTACGTCCCAGGGTGCTCGTTTTTAAAGAATAGGAAAAACTAGCCCCAAGAATATTTAAATTCAAAGCAAAAAGAAACCCGAGAAAACTGAATAAAATAGGGATGTACTTAATGGCTTGAGGGATGTACTCCGACTCAATTAAGAGACCGTGATTAGGCCCCATGAACAGAGCATTACCCCAAAACTGTGTCCCCATACCAATCATCATATCTTTAGCTAAATACCCGACGAAAATACTTCCAAAGGCGAGCAAAAGAAGAGGCAGGCCCATCAGAAAGGGTGCGTCATGTACATGCTTTAACGAATCTTTGAGCGCATTCACGGGTCCCAGAAAAGTTAAAAAAAGCAAACGAAAAGAGTAGTACGAAGTAAAGAGGGCAGAGACGGCACCAAGCCAATATGTAAATGTCCCCGCAACAGTATATTTCGCATAAGCGACCTCTAGGATGACATCTTTCGAGTAAAAACCTGTTAAGAAAGGAAATCCGATTAAAGCTAGTGATCCGATGAACATCATCGAATAGGTAAACGGTAGCACTTTAATGGTACCCCCCATTTTGCGCATATCTTGTTCATCCGCCAGGGCGTGAATAACCGCGCCTGCACTTAAGAAAAGAAGTGCTTTAAAGAAAGCGTGATTCATCAAATGAAAAACACCGACCGCATATTGCGAAATACCACAAGCAAAAACCATATAACCTAACTGACTACACGTGGAGTATGCGATTACCCTCTTCAAGTCATTCTGAACTACGCCGGTCGTTGCCGCAAAAAACGCAGTCAAGGCGCCTGTCACCGTGACAAGAATTAAAGTTTGTGGCGCATGTTCAAAAAGCGGGGAGCAGCGGGCAATCATAAAAACACCAGCAGTGACCATGGTAGCTGCATGAATTAAAGCCGACACTGGTGTTGGTCCTTCCATAGCATCCGGTAACCAAGTGTGTAATCCAAGTTGCGCTGATTTTCCCACCGCCCCAACAAAAAGAAGTGCACAAATTAAACTTAAAGCATGCCATTGCATATGGAAAAAAACAAAAGACACATCTGCAAAATGGGCAGAGCAAGCGAAAACGGTCGCAAAGTCTACGGATTTAAACAAAGAAAAAATGGCGATAATTCCTAGCGCCAGACCAAAATCACCGACTCGGTTCACTAACATCGCTTTAATGGCGGATTTGTTTGCCTGTAATCGCGTGTACCAGAAATTAATTAGCAAGTAAGAAGCTAAGCCAACACCCTCCCAACCAAAGAATAACTGGATAAAGTTATCTGCCGTAACCAGCATCAACATAAAAAAAGTAAAGATCGACAAATACGACATAAATCGTGGGAGATGCGGGTCCTCGCTCATATAGGAAATTGAATAGATATGCACCAAAGTACTTACAAAAGTGACAACCACAAGTATTACAACTGTAAGACTATCAAACATAAACCCCCAGGACGCATCAAAGAATTCCGAAGTAAACCAAGGGGCGAGTTGGATATAGCAGGGACTTCCAGCGATGCCTACCTCATAAAAAGCAACGAAGGAGAGCATCGAGGACATAAAAACACAAAAAGTGGTAATAAGCGGGGTACCCCTCCAACCAAAAAAACGCCCACCAGTGGCGGCGAGAAGAAACCCAAAAAGCGGTAGAAAAAGGAGTGTTAAATACATTTCTGAAAACTTTTGTTGAAACAAACATCAATTCCCGATGTTTAGAAGTGGATTTGAACCACTGACACAAGGATTTTCAGTCCTTTGCTCTAACCAACTGAGCTACCTAAACAAAAAAAGATTACTTTAATGCGAGACAAACATTTACTCGACAGGCTTGTTCAACAAAAAGCACACTTGGGTTCTGCATCAGTGGCTTCAAACATGTTTCAGTATATCCAAGGCTACCGAGGTAAAACACCCTTTATCAATTTGCAAGAAACTTTGTTTCTTTTACAAAGAGCGCTGGCCTTTCTTAAAACTTTACATGATGCAAAAGGTCAAATCCTTTTGGTCAACTCGGAACCGAAATACACCACCCTTGTTCAGTTTCTGTCTCATAAGTTGGAGCAACCTTATGTAAACGAAGCATGGATTGGTGGGTTATTAACCAATTGGGAGCAAATGAAAACGTCGGTTGGGGCATTTCACAAGTTCGATTCGTTTTTTGAGCCATTTCTGCAACAACAACAAACCCCTTTCCCTAAATATTTAAAAACAAAGAAGAAGTTAAAGGGTATCAAAAATATGCACCAAAGGCCCGCGGCCCTGTTTTTATTCCAAACTCTGAATAATGAGCACATTGTACGCGAAGCTAAAATTTTGAATATCCCGGTTGTTGCTCTTGTAGAAACAGCGACACCCAATGGAAATATTGAATACCCGGTACCCTTTAACACTCAATCAATGAAAAGTGTTTATTTATTTTGCCAACTCTGGTGGTCTACCGTTCAAAAAAAACAAAAATTGGAGTAAAAGGGTTCGAACCTTTGAATGTCGGTATCAAAAACCGATGCCTTTCCACTTGGCTATACTCCAGGACGTGGGGCTGGTTGCGTTTTAAATCAGCCCCACAAAACACACACCCGACAACGCCGCCCAAAATCCACTAGGCACGGACCGGGTTCCGTAACAAATACGTCTCAAACTTCCCTAAAAACGGGATGGCGATGAGGAAGTAAAAGAAAAAGTACACCGACGCCAGCTGACCAATGAGCACATACGGGTCTTCGACGGGTTGACACCCAATCCACCCTAAAAGTAAAGAATCGGCCACAAAGAGCCAAAACAATTGCTTGTATAAAGGTCGAAACGTCGCACTACGCAAAGGGGAGGTGTTCAAGAAAGGGAGCAAGAGGAGGGATACAAAGACCAATCCGATCGCGAGAACCCCGGCCAATTTATTGGGAATACTACGTAAGATGGCATAGACCGGTAAGAAATACCACTCCGGAACAATGTGTGCTGGAGTCGACATTGGGTTCGCGGGAATGTAGTTATCCGGGTGCCCTAGAGTATTTGGCGCAAAAAAAATAAACCAGGAGAAAAACAGCGCAAAGACCACCCACCCCACCAAGTCTTTAAAAAAGAAATACGGGTAAAACGAGACTTTGTCCACGGTTGCCAAACACCCCAGAGGGTTATTTGAACCGTACTGGTGTAAGGCGGCAAGGTGTAAAATACTGGCCCCCGCAATAATAAAGGGGAGTAAGTAATGCAGACTAAAAAATCGATTCAACGTGGCATTATCGACGGAAAAACCACCCCATAACCAATGGGTAATGTCCACCCCAACCACCGGAATAGCGCTGGCCAGACTAGTAATAACGGTTGCCCCCCAGAAACTCATCTGCCCCCATGGGAGCACATACCCGATAAAGGCCGTGAGGATCATGAGCAGGAGAATAATTACCCCCAGAATCCAGACCGCCTCGCGTGGACTCGCGTAACTGCCGTAATATAAATTTCGGAAAAGGTGTAAGTACACTACAATAAAAAACATACTTGCGCCGTTGGCGTGCATATAACGGAGAAACCAGCCCCCTTCAACGTCTCGCATAATGTGCTCTACGCTGAGAAAGGCAAGGTCAATATGCGGGGTATAGTGCATGGCAAGGAAAATACCGGTTGCAATTTGGAGCACGAGACAAATACCAGCGGTCGACCCGAAACCCCACCAATAACTAAGATTGCTTGGTGTCGGGTAATCAATGAGATGCTCGTTCACCGTACTGAGGAGCGGTTGTTTTAAAAAAGATAATCTTTTCATAGAGGTATTTTTTTTCTGGTGTGTCGGGGACCTGTGGCCCTTTTTTTCATTATGTGAGCCCTATTCTGTTTTAATCAGGGTTAATTGGTGTTTTTTAGTACGAATCAGCTGCTTTCTTTCAAAAGGTTCACTTTTCGCCTATCTACGTGAGAGACTTTCACGTGTGTGTAAGAATTTGTCTTGAAAAAAGTTTCCCATTTAAGATGCTTTCAACGGTTCTCCTTACCCAACGTAGCTACCTGGCAATGCTCTTGGCAGAACAACCAGTGCACCAGAGGTTGGACATTTCCGGTCCTCTCGTACAAGGAAATGGTTTTCTCAATTCTTTACGCGCACCCCAGGTAGAATCCAAACTGTCTCACGACGTTCTAAACTCAACTCAGGTACCATTTTTATCGGCGAACAGCCGAACCCTTGGGACCTTTTTCAGCCCCAGGATATGATCAGTCAACATCGAGGTGCCAAACAATTCCGTCGATAAGGGCTCTTGGGAATTATTAGCCTGTTATCCCTAGCGTATCTTTGATTCGTTAAGCAAAAGTCTTTCCACGCAGCACTTTTGGATCACTATGACCGACTTTCGTCTCTGCTCGAGGTGTAACTCTCGCAGTCAGGCAAACTTCTACCATTACGCTCTACAGAAAGTTTCCGTCTTTCATTGAGTTTACCTTCGCACACCTCCGTTACTCTTTAGGAGGCGACCGCCCCAGTCAAACTGCCTCATATACAGTGTTTTTGGGCCTCGCCCAAATAAGGAACTCTTCTTGAAAAGGGTGGTATTTCAAGGATGTTCTCAACTCCCACCTGTCCTACACAATTCAAGCCTTTTTCCAGTGTAAATGTACAGTAAAGATGCATAGGGTCTTCTCGTCTTGGGGCACGTTCTCCGCATCTGCACGGAGAGTTCAATTTCACTGAGTCCATACTGGAGACAGTGGGGCAATCGTTACGCCTTTCATGCAGGTCGGGAATTAGCCGACAATGAATTTCGCTACTTTATGATTGTTATAGTTACAACCGCCGTTTACTAGGCCTTCTCAATATACCAAAAAAGCATACAGGTTAAGCTTCAAGCACCGGGCAGGCGTCAGACCCTATACCTCATGTTTCCATTTCGCAGAGTCCTAATTTTTTAGTAAAAAGTCGTCACCCCCATTTTTGTGTCACCAAAGTTGGCTTCCTTTCTTCCAAAGGTACAGGAAAAATTTGCCGAGTTCCTTCAATATGGTTCTCTCAACGCCTGAGTCTATTCGACTCGTTCACCAGTGTCGGTTTCGGGTACGGTCGGTTGGGTGAAGATTTTTCCTGGAAATGGTAGGGGCGGTGAAGTTATCCAATATACTTTTTACCCCTACAGGCCATTTCGTCCTCTTTCACTTGTTTCATCATGGTTTTTTGTCAAAAACACACTTAGAGACCGCGTCACTCTGCGCTGAAAAACAGAACGCAGAAACCCTTGAACTTACGGCGATCATGATTGTCACATGATTTGTCGTTACTCATGTCAGCATTCTCACTTTTGAATCCTCCAAAATTTTTCACAAAATTTCTTCTACGGTCTACAAAACGCTCCGCTACCATACTTATCTGTCGCTTGGGTAATTCTGTGAAGCCCCGATACATTGTCAGTGCTCTGAAACTCGACTAGTGAGCTATTACGCTTTCATTATAGAATGGCTGCTTCCAAGCCAATCTCCTAGCTGTCTTCGCCCCAAAACGCCTTTTACCACTTCCAAAATGTTTAGGGACCTTAGCGAACAGTCTGGGCTGTTTCCCTTTTGACTTAAAACCTTAGCACTTTAAGTCTGTCTGCTCAATGTAGCAAAGAAAGGTCTTCGGAGTTTCAATAAGTGCAGTAAGACTTTGGGCCCCCTTTACCTAATGAGTGCTCTACCCCCTTTCTGTGTCATTAAACGCTTTACCTCAATAAATTTCGCGGAGAACCAGCTATCTCTAAGTTTGATTGGCCTTTCACCCCTAGCCTCAAATCATCCGCGTCTATTGCAACAGACGTCGGTTCGGCCCTCCAAAAGCTTTTACCCTTTCTTCAGCCTGTTCAAGGCTAGATCACTTAGTTTCGGGTCAAATAAAAAGAACACACGCACTCTTCATACTCGCTTTTGCTTGGCCTCCACGTTACCGTTTAAGCACAGCTCCTCTTATTTACTCGCTGACCCATTATGCAAAAGGTACACCGACCTCCCGTACAGAGAGGTTCGATTGAATGGTCATTTTTTGTTTCAGGTTCTGTTTCACTCCTTAGTTAAGGTTCTTTTCACTTTTCCCTCACGGTACTTGTTCACTATTGGTTTCAAAAGCATATTTAGACCTAGAAGGTGGACCTCCTATATTCAAACAAACACTGTCGTTTTACTTCTCTCTGAACACACCACTTAACTCCTACAGGACTTTCACCTTCTCTGGTAGATTTTTCCACATCTTTCCGAACCAGGGTGGTGGTTTTTTGGTCTTTTCCATGTTCTCTCGCCGATACTTACGGAATCTCGGTTGATTTCTTTTCCTCGGGTTACTAAGATGTTTCAATTCACCCGGTTTATAAAAGTCCGTGGTTTCCCACGCAGGAGATTTATACATCACAGAATGCACTCTGAGTATAACGTTTCGTTTTGTACAACGTCCTTCTTCTTTTGAACCAAAGCATCCACAAAAAACTGCCATCTATGTTGCGAACCTCGATCTAATGAGAGGGGGACTCGAACCCCCGACCATCGATTTATGAGTCCGAGGTTCTACCAAACTGAACTATCTCATTTGCTACCCAACGAAAACCCCCACTTTTCCTCGGGAAGGTGGTACTGTTTCTTCGTATGGTGCTTGTTACGGTGGGTTGCGTGGAGGCCGCTTTGCAACGGCGTCTCCACTATTTTTTTGTCTTCCAAAAAGGAATCAGCATCGTTTAAGGCGCGGACTACCAGGGTATCTAATCCTGTTCGCTCCCCGCGCTTTCGCACCTCAGTGTCAGGACTGCACCAGAAAATTGCCTTCGCATTAGGTATTCCTTCCAAAATCTAAGAATTTAACCTCTCCTCTGGAAATTCTATTTTCCTCTCGCAGCCTCAAAGAGAATAAACCGTTTTGAATGCACACCCAAAGAAAACCTTTGGACTTTCACAAACAACTACATTTCTCCACCTACATGCCCTTTACGCCCAATTAATCCGAATAACACTTGCTCCCCCTGTATTACCGCGGCTGCTGGCACAGAATTTGCCGGAGCTTCTTCTTTGATTCATGTCAAATTCTCTAGAGAAAGCTTAAAAAGCCCCTCTTTCAATGAAAGGGTTTTACAATCAATATAACCTTCATCACCCACGCGATATAGCTGGATCAGGCTTGCGCCCATTGTCCAAGATTCCTCACTGCTGCCTCCATAAAGAGTTCGGGCCGTCTCTCAGTCCCGATGTGATTGGTCGTCCGCTAAGACCAATGAAAGATCATCGACTTGGTAAGCCTTTACCCCACCAACTATCTAATCTTGCGTAAGCTCATCAAAAAACGATTATGTATATCTTTACTCATACACGAGATAGCAGGGATTTACCCACATCTTTTTGGTAGATTCTTACGCATTACTCACCCGTACGCTATGTTGCGCCGCAACATTCAACTTGCATGTGTTAAGCTTATCGCTAGCGTTCATTCTGAGCCAGGATCAAACTCATTACGTTAGTATAAATCCATGTTTTACTTAAAAAAGGAGTCTCTCCAGCCACAGGTTCCCCTACGGCTACCTTGTTACGACTTCACTCCAATCACTCCCCTAACTCTAGAAAAGACCCCTCCAATGACACCCGCGAGACGCAACAAAAAAACGTTCTTTCTGTTTAATTCAATCAAGTTAATTGAATTTCTAATGTAGGTATGTTCGTTGTGGATTTCTTCGGCTTCAAGGCATGAAAATTTTCAGAGTGTGACGGGCGGTGTGTACAAGGCTTAGATACAAATTCACCGTAGCGTGCTGATCTACGATTACTAGCGATTCCAACTTCATGTTCTCGAGTTGCAGAGAACAATCCGAACTAAGGAAACTTTTTGGGATTTGCTCAATGTTGCCATGTTGCCTCCTTTTGTCATTCCCATTGTAGCACGTGTGTAGCCCAACCCATAAGGGCCATGCGGACTTGACGTCATCCTCACCTTCCTCCAAGATATCCTTGGCAGTCTTTGAAAAAGGTAAACCTTCATTTCAAAGGAGGGTTGCGTTCGTTCTGGGACTTAACCCAACAGCTCACACCACGAACTGACGACAGCCATGCAGCACCTGTATAAAAGAGACAGAGCGGGTAAACACCCTGGTTTTTCATATGTCAAGGATTGGTAAGGTTTTGCGCGTTGTTTCGAATTAAACCACATGCTCCACCGCTTGTGTAAGCCCCCGTCAATTCCTTTGGGTTTTAGCCTTGCGGCCGTAGTCCCCAGGCGGCTGATTTCACGCGTTAGCTCACTTTCTGAAATTTGGACAAAAAACTATTTAGGTTGTCGAAGAGAAACGCGGGGCCTAGTGAAAGACCCCACAAACACCTTCAAGACGAAAACATCTAACGTAATACAGGTTGTGAAGAAGACTCCTTAATAGCAGGGATTTCTTCAAAGGTATGAAAGGCTGGAGGGGATGTTACCGTCCACTCTAATGTTGACGTCGTTGACTCACCTTCGACTGCCCATGGGTTCACCCCACACTTCTCACCTTGCGTCAGTGTCGCATAGACCACGTAGAAAAAGAAAAGACTTGCTAAAATGGACAAGTAGGATCCATAACTACACAACAAATTCCAACCGGCGAACGCATCTGGGTAATCAGGGATACGTCGTGGCATACCGGCTAGCCCTAAGAAATGCATAGGGAAGAACGTAATATTGACCCCAATAAAGAATAGCCAGAAATGAATTTGCCCGAGCACTTCAGGATACTGATACCCTGAAATTTTACCGATCCAATAGTAGAACCCAGCAAAAAGTGCAAAAACAGCACCCATGGATAAAACGTAGTGAAAATGTGCTACCACGTAATACGTGTCATGTAACGCAATGTCAATACCCGCATTGGCAAGAATAACACCCGTAAGCCCACCCACTGTGAATAAAAAAATAAAACCTAGTGCAAAAAGCATCGGCGTACGGAAAGTGATGGAACCCCCCCATGCCGTAGCGATCCAACTAAAAATTTTAATCCCTGTCGGAACCGCAATAATCATTGTTGCCGCCGTAAAGTACGCACGTGTGTCAACATCCAGCCCAATAACATACATATGGTGCGCCCAAACAATAAAACCTAAAACACCAATACTCAACATGGCGTACACCATACCCAGGTACCCAAAAATAGGTTTTCTTGAAAACGTACTAATAATGTGACTCACAATACCAAAACCAGGGAGGATTAAAATATATACCTCCGGATGTCCAAAAAACCAAAAGAGGTGTTGAAATAAGATTGGGTCACCACCCCCAGCTGGGTCAAAAAATGAAGTATTGAAATTACGATCGGTTAAGAGCATAGTAATCGCCCCGGCTAACACGGGTAAAGAAAGAAGGAGTAAAAACGCGGTAATTAAAACCGACCAGACAAAGAGAGGCAAACGGTGAAACCCAAGGCCAGGTCCGCGCATATTAAAGATGGTCGTAATAAAATTAATCGCGCCCAAAATACTACTCGCTCCGGACAGGTGTAAACTGAAAATAGCTAAGTCGACAGCACCTCCAGAGTGACTCGTGATATGACTTAATGGGGGGTACACCGTCCAACCAGTCCCCGCACCGACCTCTACAAGAGCACTACTTAAAAGTAAAAGTAAAGAAGGGGGTAATAACCAGAAACTGATATTGTTTAAACGAGGAAAAGCCATGTCCGGAGCACCGATCATAATTGGAACAAACCAATTACCAAAACCGCCAATTAATGCAGGCATGACCATGAAAAAGATCATAAGAAATGCGTGTGCGGTGACGATAACATTATACAATTGATGGTTCCCCGCCAAAATTTGATTTCCGGGTTGGGCGAGCTCCATACGCAATAAGAGTGAGAACACAGACCCTAAGACCCCCGAAAATGCACCGAAAATGAGGTATAACGTACCAATATCTTTGTGATTTGTGGAAAAGAGCCAACGATTGATGAAATTCATCATACATACAATCTTTTTTTATACACCACAACGGTGTGCGGGGTATTAAGGTTTTAGGTTTGCCCGCAAGGTGCAGGCGGGACGAGCCGGAACGGTCCGACATAAAAGACAGACAAAAATGAAAGACATCGATCTAAACTACCCGCAAAAACACCCACAATTTTGTCAAAAATAAACGTTTATTGTATCAGAAATGTAATTCTACCAAAATAGCCAAAAAGCACTATCGCTATATCCTATAACGACAGTTGAAAATGTTTCTGTAAGATGAGGGGAGGTCAAGTTAGTTTGATCCCGGGGTGGAGTACAACCAATAAATTAAAAATTGGTTGGTTTTGGGGTAAGGTAATGTGATTGACTGAATTAACTCGATCGAAATACTTTGATTGCATGCATTTCCATACCGCACTTGATTACACGAATTGCATACCTTGCGTGCAATATACAGAAACAGTATCAAATGTCGTTATAGGATATAGGTTGGTGGCAGAATGGTCGTGCATAAACACCCGCAAGTCGCACGGGAGCGGTGACCCCTCTTCCCTGGTGATCGAGGAAGAGGGGTCTCAAAGCAGCCTTTCCCTCATCTTACAGAAACATTTTCAACTGTCGTTATAGGATATAGCGATAGTGCTTTTTGGGTCCCGGACACCAACGTGCACTCTTTTCGGGGGGGGGGGGGGGGTTTGCCCCCTTTTCCCAATCAGTACCCTACGACCTCCTTGTGGGCGCTTGTGGGTAGCGTTTTGGTGATGTTAAGAGCCGACTGTGTTTCCCAGGTTGCCCTAGTATATACAGCGAAGTGTTGGGTCAAAATCGAATGCAGAATGGGTTCGGTTGTCTTTCGCAACTTCTTTCCGGCTCTCAAGCGTTTAGGTTTGTGGGAAGAGATACATCTCTTCCCACCTAAGTGTACCAAATTCTTTTACTGCGGTACGCCTTTACGTAATTGTCCGACCGCTTGTTGGAGTAATTGAGGTCCGACCGTCTTTTTTGCGTGTTGGAACGCCTCAAGCACTCCGTACTTTAAACCCTTTTGCCAGTTCTCCTGCACTGTCTCTTGGCCTTTTTGTTCAATTTGTGACAAGAGGTGGAGCTTATTTCGCATCTGGGTGGCAAAAGTGGCGTGCAACCCTTGCTCTCGTTGTGCATGGAGCGATTTGAGTTCGTGGCAGCTTTGTTCGCGTAGACGTCCAATCTGCTCCTCAAGGAGAAGGGCTTTTTTGTATTCCGTTGAAAGGTCTTGCAACAACAGCTCTTTGATCCCCAAGTACTTGTTGAGTTCTTTTTGGATCATGTCTTTGCGAAAACTAAAAGCTTCCCGCAAACTCTCCCCCATCGTGAGGCTACTAAATACCAGAAAGGCAATAAAACTCATTCCGATGACCATTTCCTCATTATAAATAATAATATTTTTCGAACTTAAGACGACAAAAGCTAAACTTCCGAAAAGGAAAGTAGGCCAATTCTTTTGGAGAAGTTGGGATGGCGTGTTCATAAAACCAGTCTTTTTTTTTATCTTGGGCGCGCTCGACGGCCGATTCGGTACCTAACCCCGTCGCCCCCAGACGACCCTTGGTTAGCGCTTCTTCTTCGGTACTTTCTTCCCCATTTTCTCGGTACTTGTCAAGGTGCCCACAAGTTTTCGAAGGAAGTATGCTTGGACCAACGTGTGCCCATGGTGCGTAAAACCACAGACGCTATACGCGGACATCGGTAAAAGCGTTTTCAATTGATTTTTAGTCCGGTTGTGCGCCGTGATTTCGGTGCCGAGCCGCTCCTGGAAGTGGGTCTGGACCGTTTGAAAATGTCCTTGATGGGTGGCCAGTACCGTACGATCGACCCACGCTGCGGTCGTCTCAAAACTCTGCTGCAGCGCGCGTTTAGAGTGGGTGACACTTTTTCGCACCGCTTTTTGCATCGTGTGGAGCACCTGCTGTTGTTCCTGTGCATAAGGAGACGCGGTACTCTTTTGCGCCAGACTCACTTTGTGCTCACGCACTTTAAGAATACGGGTAATTTTTGGAAGATAAAATTTTAACAGGGTGATATAAAACGTAGTGATTGTCAGTGCCAGCCAGAAAAACTGGGTAAAGTAGGACACAATATCTAATTGAGGCATCGGGGTATTCTTTTTTTTAAAGGGAAAGTGGCCGAGTGGTTGAAGGCGACAGACTGTAAATCTGCTGAGGAGACTCTGTCGTTTTGGCATTCTTCGCTACTGCGAGAGAGGCTACCCCTTTAAAAGATTAATAAATTCAACTGCGATTGTTTGTTGTTTTCTGTAATAAATAACGAGTAGAGCTAAACCGATTGAGGACTCTGCTGCGGCGACTGTTAGAATAAATAAAGAGAAAATTTGCCCCATAAGGTCGTCCAAATATACGGAAAAAATGAGAAAATTAAAATTTACCGCTAATAACATTAGTTCAATTGACATCAGCATAATAATAATATTTTTTCTGTTTAAAAAAATACCCCAAATACCTAATAAAAAAAGCGTACAAGACACAAGTAAATAATTCAGTTCGGTCATATTACTATTCTTTTTCAAAAAACGTTCAGGATAGTAGGATTTGAACCCACGACTTTCTGTACCCAAAACAGACACGCTACCAAGCTGCGCTATACCCTGCTCTCCGACTTGTTATATTCTACAGGATTCGAACCTGTGTCCATCAGCTTAGAAGGCTGGTGCTCTATCCAACTGAGCTAAGAATACTCGAAAAGCACCAAGGTCTTCATAAGCCGAATTTTGTCCCACTTAACCCTGTCCGGAAAAAAATGAGGGGTGGGGTGTTTATTTGTCTTCTTTTGAGTTTTCACCCAATATGGTGCGACACTGTCTTGCTTTCTGTGGGGTTTGTTTTTAGGTATGTTACCATACCACATGATTTTTTCATACAAATGGGCTCTTGCACTTTCCCTGAGATCTCTCTCGCGAGTCTTTCACTCACACAGTTTTAAAGTTCGGACTTTCCTCCTCGTCATAAGGTAAACACTGAAAACCTTGGTAGTATAGATTATAAAAAAAAGCGGGTATAGATTAATGGTAGATTATCTGTTTTCCACACAGAAGATATGGGTTCGATTCCCTTTACCCGTAAAAGCTTACTTGGTGAAATTGGTATACACGACAGACTTAAAATCTGTTCCTTTTTAGGGTATCGGTTCAAGTCCGATAGTAAGTAGTTAGACTTTGTAGTCAAGAAAAGAATAATCTATGTCCACGCAGCACCACATCAAACAATCAAAAAGATTCGGAGTAAATTTACACCCTTTTAAAAAAGTCACACTTAAACAGCAAAAAAATATGCAAAAAACGCAACTCATGAAAAAAAAATCTAATTTCGCTGTTCAGCTTGACATTAGGAAGGGTGTTGCATTTTTATATGGTAGTTTACGGTCAAAATATCTGACAACTCTTTTTCAACGTAGTTTTCAGCGCAAAGGGAACGTTAGCCAAAATATGGTTGGTTTTTTAGAAAAGCGTTTAGATACTTTGCTTGTCAAAAATCACTTCGCCCCGAGTTTCGCAAACGCTAGACAACTTATTAGCCATAATAAAGTGAGGGTGAATGGTGTGGCCGTACAAGTACCTTCTTTCCAACTACAACCCGGTGATGTTGTTACTTTAAAAAAAGCTGATCAAGGGCAGTTACGCCAGTCGGTCCATGCATTCTTGGATCAACAGGAAGGTCAAGGTGCTCTACAAAAATTGCACGCAAGGAAGTTACAGGCGGCTTTACATCCCATGGTATGGTATAAAACAACACATTGTGAGGTAAATTACAAAACATTAGAGATTGTCCTTTTGTTTGCACCACAACAAGTACATTACCCGATGCAAGTACACACGGAAAAGTTTACAAAAGTCTTTAAGAAATAAAAAATAACGAGTCAAGGATACAGCCCGATCTATACAGAAGAGTCTGTATCCTTATACAAAGCCACCCCGAGAGTAAAAAAAATCCAACATTCAAGAAACCCGACCAAAACAAAAGCGATAATAAACTGCAAACAAAAATCAGGTGGTGAGATCAGAGCAGCCCCTAAAAGAAGTACAAAATACCAAAAAGGTCGTTGCGTAAAAAGACCCACCGGCCCCAACTGGTTATTTGAAGAAAAAAACATGACGAGCAGTGGGAGCTGACTCAGCACAAAAACAGCTGTAAGGCAAGAGAAAACTAAAAGAACGTAGGGTAGAATTTTAGGGGCGAGCGCTAGAGTTGGTTGAAGATCGGGGGTGCTTTGAGTGGTCACAACAAATCCGCTCCAAAACTCCCAGACGAGAGGCATACAATTTTGAAGAACAAAGGTATTGGTAAAATACAAAAACAAAAGACTTCCGAATACTTTCTGTTGATAAACTGCGCTCTCTGAGGTAAATAGGCTAGGGCGAAGGAAGACAACTAAGAAATAAAAAGCTATTGGACACGCACATAACGTCGTCGTGTAAGTTGCCATAAATAGGCTGGCATAGAAAGCCTCTGCAGCTTCTGTAAAAATGAAGTCTGTAACCTGGCCCGGTGCGGTTGTACACACCGGTGCACAAAAAATATGTAAAAGATCACCAAAGTGCTGGATCCAGTAAGCAAACGTTACTACCCACGCTAATAAACTATATTTCATTTTCCACCGTAAATCCAAGGTATACAAAGAAAAAAGAAAGAAAGGCTCGTGTCGGGTCATACTTTAATACGCTTTTTTCCCGGACAGGGTGGGATTCGAACCCACGGTACTTGTTATACTTCAGTTTTCAAGACTGAGACCTTCAACCACTCAGACACCTGTCCATTTATGCGCGGGAGCAGGATTTGAACCTACATTTTTCAGGTTATGAGCCTGACGAGTTGCCAATTACTCTATCCCGCAAGAGTGTCTAAGTATGACAGGATTCGAACCTGTGACCAGTAGGTTAAAAGCCTAATGCTCTACCAATTGAGCTACATACCCTTGGTTATACGGATAGAGGGACTCGAACCCCCACGAAGTTTCTTCATCAGAACCTAAATCTGACATGTCTACCAATTCCACCATACCCGCATGAGAGTCAGTGCCCGCCACCCGCAGAATTAAGCGACGGGCAATGAGAATTGCCTAATAGGCAATTCTCAACTGATTTAAAAAACAAAAAGAATTAAAAAAGCCATCATTAAGGCAAAAAGGGCAATTGCTTCGGTTAAAGCAAACCCTAAAATTGCGTATCCAAATAAAGTTTTTGTTAATGAGGGGTTACGTGCTACTGAACTAATAAAAGAACCGAAAACAATCCCAATACCAGCACCAGCTCCCGCTAAAGCGATAGTCGCACACCCTGCCCCAATTAATTTTGCACCTTCAGCCATAGACACTTTTTTTTTAGGTCTCAACCACAGTTCGAAAAAGTGTTCATTTAAAAAAGAAGAATGACACACGATTTCTAGTCTACACATCATGAAAAAAAAAGACGTTCCTAAAATATTAATAACTAAAGGCGGCGGCGTTTTTTTGGCCGGCAGCCATTAAAAGGAATTTGGGTCAGGTCTTCGATTTTTGTGATCCTGAGCCCGGAAATCTGAAGACCACGTAAAGCCGCCTCTTTCCCGTACCCAACACCTCTTAGTTTAACATGCACCCGAAAAAAGTTTCGTGAAAGACAGTTTTGGCCGATTCTTTCAGCCGTTGCTTGGGCAGCATAACTTGTCGACCTTTTAGATCCTTTAAACCCTACACTGCCGGCAGAAGCCCAAAGTAAAGTGTTCCCGAGCATATCTGTGACATTAATAAGTGTATTGTTTAAGGTCGTTGTAATACAGACGTACGATACAGGCGAAGGTTTGGTTTGCTCGAAATTGCGCATGGTTGTCTTCTCTTTGTTAAGCAAATTTTTTTTTACGACAGGAGTGTGCATTGGTGTGGGTTCGCTGCCCTCGAACTGGTAGTCCTTGAATGAAACGAAAGCCCTTATAAGAACCAATTGTGATGTATCTCTGCATGTCTTGCTCCACAAGACGTTTTAAATCTGGGCCAGTCACGTAATACCTTTGTACCAAGCGAATTAGTTTTTCTTTTTGTGAAGCGGTCAAATCTCGGACCTTTAAAGTACCGGCAAAACCAAGAGAGTCACAAATTTGATGCGCTAGAAATGTGCTGATCCCATAAACTTTCTTAAGTTCGTGCCGAACCAGTTTGTGCTCTTGGAAGTTTTGTTGAAATAAAAGAACCATAAATACTATTTTTTTTTGCCAACTTTTCGAGCGGTAATCTCATCTTTTAGTTGGATACCTTTTCCTTTATAAGGTTCAACCGGTTTTAATGCTTTAAGCGTAGCCGCCACTTGAGAGACCCTTTTTTTGCTGACTCCGAACAAACAAACCAAGGTTGGCTTGGGAACAAAAACTTTCACATCATTCGGGACGATAAGTTCAACTGGGTGGCTATATCCTACACGAAGCTCTACACGGTCCGCACCAAAGTTTGCCTTAAATCCAATACCAACTAACTCCACCGAAACAAAAAATCCTTTAGTAAGACCTTCGATATACTGAGAGACAAGCGAGGCCAGAGTTTGTAAAGCTTTCTGCCCATCTTCACTTTGTGTTCGGAGATGTAGCTCTTGCTGGTTTCGACCCTTCTGGACAAGCTTGACGGAATAGTCACCCAACGTATCGTATGTTTTTAGATGCAGCTCGACTTTACCAAGAGGCCCTTGCATCATAAGAATCGAATTTTCGAGGGACAACGTAATCGTTGGCGGAATAACGCAACGTTTTTCAAAACGGTGAATTGTGAACGGTCTCATACACAAACCTTTTTTTGACAACACCTCATCTGAAACCTAAAAAATTTGGCAAAGAATTTCACCCCCGACACGGTGTTTTTGGGCTTGTTTACCTGTGCAAAGGCCTTTAGGTGTCGAAAGAATTAAAAGACCTAACCCATTTTCAAGAGTAGGTAACTTTTTGTAAGAAGTATAAACTCGTTGTTTAGGTCGAGAAATTTGCTGAATTTTTTGAAGACCCCTACCTTCTTCCCTCTGTTTTAAAAAAACTTGAATTTGTTTTTCTTGAAGAAAGAATCCTTTAATATAACCGTTCACCAATAAAATTTTTAAAAGAGACCAGGTCATTTTTGAAAAAAGGATGGGCACATAACGTTTTTGCGCGCGTTGGGCGTTTCGAAGAGAGCAAAGCGTTTGACTTAAAGCTGCCATACAATATTCTTTTTTTACACCAGTTTCGTTTTATCGGGTTTATAATTTACCAGCTTGACTTGGTTAGCCCAACAATATCACCCTTTGAAGCCATCTCTCTAAGTACAATTCGGGAGCATTTAAAGTGTCTTAGAACACCTTTCCCACGACCAGTAACCACGCATCGATTTTTTGTTCGGACCTTAGATCCTTTTTTTGAAATCTTATTCAACTTTAACATAAAATCATAACGGAGAGTCTGTGGTAAATTTCGATCTTGAAGAACTGCTTTATACAGTAGACGTTGATGTTCAACTCGAGCTACAAAAGCTCTCATAGTTTGATCTTTTAATACAGCATTACTCATCCATATCACCTTTTTTAGAATTTTTTCGAATACACCGGTAGATTAAACGAACTAAGGAGTAGGTTTTTTTCAAAAACAGTTTTTGCGTTTGTGTGTAACTGAAGAGAACAACCTTGCAATGTTTCAAAAAGCTCAAAATTTTTTTCTAACTCCGGGAAAGCCAAAAATTCGGTGAAACCCAGTTGTAAACTTGATGAGCTTGATAAGGCTCGTTCAGAAAAAATACCCGTTCTTTTCAATTGCGGAAACACAAGAAAGGTGATTGCCTCTAAAAAATACTCCATTTTTGCTTTGCGCAAAGTGAGTTGGCAGCCTAGGATTGAATTCTCTTTTAATTTAAAAGCAGCTACGGATTTTTTTGCCCGCAACACTTTCGGTTGCTGCCCCGAGAGGAGTGCCAACCCGATAATTGCAAAAAGACTGTGTTTTTTTTCTGCTACAATGTAACGATTAGTTAAATTGATTGAAACACAAGAGAGTTTAGGGATTTCGAAAGAATTTCTAGGGTTTACTTTCAGCAAAAAATCCCTACAAAATAAAGAGTTTGTTGTGTACTTCATGCATCTGTTTTTTTTTCACTAGGGCTCTTTTACAGGGTCGTTGAAGCCAAGACTAAAAGTTTCATAAAGTTTTTTTCACGTACCTCAAAAGGGGCTGTACCTTGTACTCTCGTGCCAAGAGGTGATCCTTGTGGGGACAGAAGAGCTGCGGCGTTTCTTTGAAAAGCGTAGGACGTACCGTCCTGACGGCGTTTCGAGCGTTTTGTTTCCAGAATAACTGCTTTAAAAAGCTGCCCTTTTTTGAGCGCCCGGTTGGAATTTTTTGAGTTTGTCTCCTGTAGACTAACCACAACTAAATCGCCAACTTGGCCCATATTTTTTTTTGTTTTCTTAAGAATTTTAATACACCTTGCTTTTTTTGCACCTGAGTTATCTGAAATAACCAAGGTTGTTCCTACTTGAATCATAAATCTTTTCTTTTTTCCTGGCTAGTTGCAGCTTTTGGTTTAGGGCGAAAAGAAGGTAAGGGGTCTACCACAAATTTGGTCTGTACCGGTAATTTTTGACTCGCTAAACGAAACGCCTGGTACGCGGCGTCCGCTGACACACCGTCAATTTCAAATAAAATTTGACCTTGTTGAATTGAGCATGCCCAAAAGTCTGGAGAACCTTTACCCTTCCCCATACGTACCTCAGCAGGCTTTTTGCTGACAGCTTTATCAGGGAAAACTCGGATCCAAATTTGGCCACTCCTTTTCAATTTTCGAGTCATAACCCGACGGGTAGCTTCAATGACTGAAGCCGAAAGACGCCCAGAACGTAAAGACTGGATACCAAAAGACCCGAAAGACAGGGTGTTAATTTTGATACCGCCTGTACGTCCTTTTTGAAACTTACGGTATTTGGTTTTTTTTGGTTGGAGCATGTTAAAGAGTCTTTTTTTCTTCTTATTGGTTCTGTCTCGTTTTGGTTTTATAGGATAACCAGACCTTAACGCCGATTAACCCGTAGGATGTATAAGCAGAGACGGAAGCATACTCAATCTTTTGAAAAAAAGTATGTAACGATGTTTGCCCAAACCTTTTTGATTCCACGCGGGCCATTTCTGCACCACCTAAGCGCCCCGCGCAGGTGATTTTAAAACCTTGGATGCTTTTTTCTTTTTTAATAGACTGTACCAATTGTTTAAAAATCTGGCGAAAAGAGATGTTTTGTTCAAACTGGGTTGCTGCTTGATGGGCGATAAAAACCGCGGTTTTTGTCGGTGATGTAATCTTTACGGGGTGCCAGGACACCTCACTTTTGGTGTATTGTGTTAAAATTTGACCAATGTGTTTTTGGTAAAACTGCACCTCCCCACTAGCCCTATTGGTTTTCTTATAATCACTGAGGATTGGGCTCATCTGTGTTTCTAAAGGAATCAAGAGTGCCACGTTTTTTGTGTCTCTAGCTTTTTGGTATTGCATCAAAAAAAAATTAAAAGCCACTGACTTTCTCGCCTCTTCCCACTTTTTTTTGTGGTGTGTTAGAAACCAACTATAACTTTCTGTGTTTTTATTTGACGGTAGGTTAAAAAGTTGGGCTGCGTCTTGGAAAAAAGGTGTGGTAATAAGAGAGGTTAGCTTTGCCTGATGTTGACTTTCAAAGATTCGGGGGTCACAGAAAAAACTATGCATTTGTAAACTCTGCGGGGCTTGCTGAAAATGTGATCGCTCCGTTCGAATGCCAACAGATTTAAACAAAGTTTGTACGAATTGCTGACATGTCTTTTGCTGGTGAAGAAGAGATCCGAAAAGTCGATCGGCGAACCAGGTGTGTGAGAAGTGCCGGTTGAGGCCAATTCTGAGGCTTGTTGGTGTGCTTTTTTGTCCCATATTATTTTTTCTTCTCTTTTTTCTTATGCACAGGTCGTTTTCGTGTACTCGCGAATTCCCCAAATTTGTGACCGATCATCTGCTCTGTGATTCGAACAGATAAAAACGATTTTCCATTATAAATATCAAAAATTAGACCCACGAACTGGGGTAGAATGTAGGAGCGCCGAGACCAAATTTTCAGAGGTGCTGTCTCCGCGAATTGTTGGGTTTTTTTCAATACAAATTGGTCCACGAAAGGGCCTTTCCAGAGAGATCGGGTCATAAAGGCAATCTTTTTTCAAAAAAATGTTCGAAGCGAAAGTGGCGAAACTTGGTAGACGCGTTACCTTGAGGGGGTAGTACAAAACTTGTGTGTGGGTTCAAATCCCACCTTTCGTAACAACAATCTAGAGTTTTGTGCGTGCCAAAATTTGAACTTTATTTTGCACACCCACAGATGCCAAAATTTTCACAAGATCTACAAACAGAAAAAGCTCCAAAAAACTCGAGAAGGTGGTAATTCTCACGTGTTTTTGAAAAATACGCATTTCAAACTGCTCCCTTGATTTTTTGTCAATATGTGGAGATCGAATCACGGTAATTTTTTTAATTTTGGTCGGTGAAGAGCTTGTCTGAAATAAGGCTTTAACTTCGGCCTGACGTGTTTTACCCTGCAGTTTGGACAAAAGAATGTGCACAGTTTTAACATAACTATTTAACAGTTTGACCTCGAACGCTTTCATAGAAAAAATAAGTTGTGAAGGCATACAAATTAAGTGCTTTTTTCAAAAAAACCAAGACCTTGGAAATGATCGGACTCGAACCGATAGCTTCATGCTTGCAAAGCATGCGTTCTGCCAATTGAACTACACTCCCGTTTAAAGAGTAATAATCTAAATAAACGGCGTCGGAGGAAATGGGATTCGAACCCATGGTGCAGTTAAATGCACGTTGATTTAGCAAACCAATACCTTCAGCCACTCAGCCATACCTCCTGTAGTAATTATTGTATAAAAAAAAAGAACACCCCAATGACTACATTACATAACTCTCCCGGGAAAAAATTTAAAAATTTTACTTTAAACTTCGGGCCACAGCACCCAGCTGCACATGGCGTTCTCCGTTTGATTTTAGAAATGAATGGTGAAGTCGTTGAGCGTGCTGACCCACATATTGGGCTTCTGCATCGCGGTACAGAAAAATTAATCGAGTACAAAAATTACATGCAGGCTTTACCTTATTTCGACCGACTTGATTACGTATCGACAATGGCGCAAGAGCACGGATACTCTTTAACCGTGGAGAAACTATTACACTGCCAAGTACCTCTACGTGCGCAATATATCCGCGTACTCTTTGCTGAAATCACACGTATTTTAAACCATCTACTTGCTTTAAGTTGCCACGCCATGGATGTTGGGGCTTTAACTCCTTTTCTTTGGGCATTCGAGGAGCGCGAAAAGTTAATGGAGTTTTATGAGCGCGTTTCCGGTGCTCGTTTCCACGCCGCCTACATTCGCCCAGGGGGTGTCTCTCAAGATTTACCACAAGGTTTGTGCGATGATCTTCATAAATTTTGTCAAACTTTTGCCTCCCGCATTGATGAAATGGAGGAGATGTTAACAAACAATCGTATCTGGAAACAACGCCTAGTTGATATTGGTACGGTCACTGCTGACGAAGCGCTCCAATGGGGTTTCTCCGGTGTAATGCTTCGCGGTTCGGGGGTTGCATGGGATCTGCGTAAAACACAACCGTATGATGTTTATGCTGATTTACAGTTTGATATCCCTGTTGGTACGCAAGGCGACTGTTATGATCGCTACCTTATTCGAATCGAAGAGATGCGCCAAAGTTTAAAAATCATTGCTGAATGTTTAAATAAGCTGCCCCAAGGTCCCATCAAAGTAGATGATCGAAAAATTACCCCGCCGCCTAAAAGTCATGTAAAAGAGTCCATGGAATCCTTAATCCATCACTTTAAACTTTACACCGAGGGTTTTGTCGTACCGGCCTCCGAGACCTATACCGCGGTGGAAGCCCCTAAAGGAGAGTTTGGGGTGTACTTAGTCAGCAATGGGACAAACAAACCTTATCGTTGTAAAATCCGTGCCCCAGGTTTTGTGCATTTACAAGCGTTGGATTTTATGGCAAAAAAACATTTATTGGCCGATGTGGTCACGATCATTGGGACACAGGACATTGTTTTCGGTGAAGTAGACCGATAATGTTCAACGGGGTTTCGGGAAAAACGGGGATCGAACCCGCACCCACTGACGTGACAGGCCAGTACTCTACCAATTAAGCTATTTCCCCCTGAGTTATTTAGGTGCTAACGGGTTCGAACCGCTGACTTTCTCGGTGTAAACGAGATGCTCTACCAACTGAGCTAAACACCCATATTTAAAAAAGAAGCGTATATGAACGAATATATCCCTCTGCTTTTGCTCATTGTTGTAAGTTTTATTTTATCCATGTTAATTTTAGGTTTGTCTTTTGTGTTTTCTACACAAAAAGCAGATCCAGAAAAAGTATCGGCGTACGAGTGTGGTTTCGACCCTTTCGACGACGCAAGGGCCCGATTTGATATCCGTTTTTACCTTGTTGCCATTCTTTTTATTATTTTTGACCTCGAAGTCACCTTCCTATTCCCTTGGGCAATCTCTTTAAATAAAATTGATTTGTTCGGTTTTTGGTCCATGGTGACTTTTTTGCTTATTCTTACAATTGGTTTTGTTTATGAATGGAGAAAGGGTGCACTTGATTGGGAATAACCTCTGCTGGTGTACACACAATAGTTTGAAAGTGTACACCAATCTTGCAACACACCACCCTTGAGTAAAAAAACAAAAAGACGTGTTTACACTACCCAACTTTATTTGTTGTGCATTAACTCCCACGGGCTTGAAAAATCGAAAAATCGAAAATCCTGGCTCAGTTCAATCGGCTCTGAAACCACTCGTTTTTTTGAGTCATCATATCGAAACTCAACATAACCGCTAAGTGGAAAATCTTTGCGCAACGGGTGCCCCTCAAAACCATAATCTGTGAGAAGGCGTCGGAGATCCGGGTGGTTAAGGAAGCAGATACCGAACATATCCCACGTTTCGCGCTCAAACCAGTTGGCCGTCGGGAACAGAAACGTAACCGAATCAATTGCCATGTTTTCACTCACCGGTACTTTCACACGAAGTCTTGTGTTATATTGCAAACTTAAAAGGTGATAAACAACCTCAAACCGACTTTGCCTGGATGGGTAGTCAACCGCAGTAATATCAATAAGCATTTTAAATTGTGTGTTGGTGTGATTTTTTAGAAAATCAAAAAAACCAGATACTGCGTGGGGGAAAATTGTAAACGTCATTTCGTTGGTTTGCCAAGTGTACTTGGAGACCCATTTTGGAACCGCTCGAAGAACAAGAGAGTCAAAAGAGGTTTGCATGAGAACTTTCTTTTTTTTAAACTAACAGTGTAATCAAAAATTACTTGAGACTCTTACTGCGTATACCAAAGCACTGTATTTTTATTTTGGTGGATTTTTTTCTGTAATTGTAAAATACCGTACAAAAGAGCTTCGGCTGTCGGAGGGCACCCCGGAACATAGATGTCAACCGGCAAAATTCTGTCACAACCACGGACAACGGAGTAAGAGTAATGGTAGTAACCCCCTCCATTTGCACAACTTCCCATTGAAATGACCCAACGGGGTTCAGGCATTTGATCATAAACTTTACGTAAAGCAGGGGCCATTTTGTTCGTAAGCGTGCCAGCAACAATCATAACGTCTGATTGCCTCGGGCTTGGTCGGAAAATAATACCAAATCGATCCAAGTCATAACGAGCAGCCCCAGTGTGCATCATCTCAACCGCGCAGCAAGCTAACCCAAACGTCATAGGCCAAAGAGAACCTTGACGCGCCCAATTAATTAAATTATCTACTTTGGATAAAACATATTCAGCGTTGGAAGACATAAAAGAAACTTTTTTTAAAAACAGACGACAATAAATAAATCTCCGCAGAATTTAGACTAAAAAAAAACAAAAAAAGTTTTTTTAATGCAATGGAAAAAGAAAACGCAGCAAAGAATGGAGCAAGAAGGGAGAAAGAACCCCTACCATTTACTTTTACAACTCGTACCGACCCAACCCAGAACGTGGGCTCTCCTAAAACATGAAATTGCTGAAATCGAAAGGTCAGCCAAGCTGCACTTAGTGCGCAAATCTTTAGTTAAAAAAACAAACACCCCTATTGGTCAAACGAAAAGAGAAGTGACTTCCCAGGGGATCACCGTTTTGCTAACATGTCCATCTTTTACTGCTTTACAGAAAATTACAAACCACTTTTTTTTTCATAAAAATGATCATCTACAAACAAATAACCAACCGTTAGTATTAATTTCCGGAAAAGCCCAAAATGTCCAGCTGAATTTTTATGACTTGCAGTGTTTAAGCTCTTTGCCAAACAAAGAGGTGAGTGCACTCCAACTCTTCAAACAACCAGGCAACATTTTCCACGAAAAACTACAACAAAGATTTTTGGTTTTCCTAAAACTTCTCAGGGCGAATAACGAGAATTGAACTCGTATTTTCAGAGTCACAGTCTGATACTTTAACCAATTAAGTTATATCCGCCGTAAAGGTTAGAGACGGAATCGAACCGTCATTATCGGATTTGCAATCCAGTACATTACCGTTATGTTATCTAACCGGTGGGAAAGGTAGGATTTGAACCTACGTGGAGTCTCCTCAGCAGATTTACAGTCTGTCGCCTTCAACCACTCGGCCACTTTCCCTTTAAAAAAAAGAATACCCCGATGCCTCAATTAGATATTGTGTCCTACTTTACCCAGTTTTTCTGGCTGGCACTGACAATCACTACGTTTTATATCACCCTGTTAAAATTTTATCTTCCAAAAATTACCCGTATTCTTAAAGTGCGTGAGCACAAAGTGAGTCTGGCGCAAAAGAGTACCGCGTCTCCTTATGCACAGGAACAACAGCAGGTGCTCCACACGATGCAAAAAGCGGTGCGAAAAAGTGTCACCCACTCTAAACGCGCGCTGCAGCAGAGTTTTGAGACGACCGCAGCGTGGGTCGATCGTACGGTACTGGCCACCCATCAAGGACATTTTCAAACGGTCCAGACCCACTTCCAGGAGCGGCTCGGCACCGAAATCACGGCGCACAACCGGACTAAAAATCAATTGAAAACGCTTTTACCGATGTCCGCGTATAGCGTCTGTGGTTTTACGCACCATGGGCACACGTTGGTCCAAGCATACTTCCTTCGAAAACTTGTGGGCACCTTGACAAGTACCGAGAAAATGGGGAAGAAAGTACCGAAGAAGAAGCGCTAACCAAGGGTCGTCTGGGGGCGACGGGGTTAGGTACCGAATCGGCCGTCGAGCGCGCCCAAGATAAAAAAAAAGACTGGTTTTATGAACACGCCATCCCAACTTCTCCAAAAGAATTGGCCTACTTTCCTTTTCGGAAGTTTAGCTTTTGTCGTCTTAAGTTCGAAAAATATTATTATTTATAATGAGGAAATGGTCATCGGAATGAGTTTTATTGCCTTTCTGGTATTTAGTAGCCTCACGATGGGGGAGAGTTTGCGGGAAGCTTTTAGTTTTCGCAAAGACATGATCCAAAAAGAACTCAACAAGTACTTGGGGATCAAAGAGCTGTTGTTGCAAGACCTTTCAACGGAATACAAAAAAGCCCTTCTCCTTGAGGAGCAGATTGGACGTCTACGCGAACAAAGCTGCCACGAACTCAAATCGCTCCATGCACAACGAGAGCAAGGGTTGCACGCCACTTTTGCCACCCAGATGCGAAATAAGCTCCACCTCTTGTCACAAATTGAACAAAAAGGCCAAGAGACAGTGCAGGAGAACTGGCAAAAGGGTTTAAAGTACGGAGTGCTTGAGGCGTTCCAACACGCAAAAAAGACGGTCGGACCTCAATTACTCCAACAAGCGGTCGGACAATTACGTAAAGGCGTACCGCAGTAAAAGAATTTGGTACACTTAGGTGGGAAGAGATGTATCTCTTCCCACAAACCTAAACGCTTGAGAGCCGGAAAGAAGTTGCGAAAGACAACCGAACCCATTCTGCATTCGATTTTGACCCAACACTTCGCTGTATATACTAGGGCAACCTGGGAAACACAGTCGGCTCTTAACATCACCAAAACGCTACCCACAAGCGCCCACAAGGAGGTCGTAGGGTACTGATTGGGAAAAGGGGGCAAACCCCCCCCCCCCCCCCGAAAAGAGTGCACGTTGGTGTCCGGGACCCAAAAAGCACTATCGCTATATCCTATAACGACAGTTGAAAATGTTTCTGTAAGATGAGGGAAAGGCTGCTTTGAGACCCCTCTTCCTCGATCACCAGGGAAGAGGGGTCACCGCTCCCGTGCGACTTGCGGGTGTTTATGCACGACCATTCTGCCACCAACCTATATCCTATAACGACATTTGATACTGTTTCTGTATATTGCACGCAAGGTATGCAATTCGTGTAATCAAGTGCGGTATGGAAATGCATGCAATCAAAGTATTTCGATCGAGTTAATTCAGTCAATCACATTACCTTACCCCAAAACCAACCAATTTTTAATTTATTGGTTGTACTCCACCCCGGGATCAAACTAACTTGACCTCCCCTCATCTTACAGAAACATTTTCAACTGTCGTTATAGGATATAGCGATAGTGCTTTTTGGCTATTTTGGTAGAATTACATTTCTGATACAATAAACGTTTATTTTTGACAAAATTGTGGGTGTTTTTGCGGGTAGTTTAGATCGATGTCTTTCATTTTTGTCTGTCTTTTATGTCGGACCGTTCCGGCTCGTCCCGCCTGCACCTTGCGGGCAAACCTAAAACCTTAATACCCCGCACACCGTTGTGGTGTATAAAAAAAGATTGTATGTATGATGAATTTCATCAATCGTTGGCTCTTTTCCACAAATCACAAAGATATTGGTACGTTATACCTCATTTTCGGTGCATTTTCGGGGGTCTTAGGGTCTGTGTTCTCACTCTTATTGCGTATGGAGCTCGCCCAACCCGGAAATCAAATTTTGGCGGGGAACCATCAATTGTATAATGTTATCGTCACCGCACACGCATTTCTTATGATCTTTTTCATGGTCATGCCTGCATTAATTGGCGGTTTTGGTAATTGGTTTGTTCCAATTATGATCGGTGCTCCGGACATGGCTTTTCCTCGTTTAAACAATATCAGTTTCTGGTTATTACCCCCTTCTTTACTTTTACTTTTAAGTAGTGCTCTTGTAGAGGTCGGTGCGGGGACTGGTTGGACGGTGTACCCCCCATTAAGTCATATCACGAGTCACTCTGGAGGTGCTGTCGACTTAGCTATTTTCAGTTTACACCTGTCCGGAGCGAGTAGTATTTTGGGCGCGATTAATTTTATTACGACCATCTTTAATATGCGCGGACCTGGCCTTGGGTTTCACCGTTTGCCTCTCTTTGTCTGGTCGGTTTTAATTACCGCGTTTTTACTCCTTCTTTCTTTACCCGTGTTAGCCGGGGCGATTACTATGCTCTTAACCGATCGTAATTTCAATACTTCATTTTTTGACCCAGCTGGGGGTGGTGACCCAATCTTATTTCAACACCTCTTTTGGTTTTTTGGACATCCGGAGGTATATATTTTAATCCTCCCTGGTTTTGGTATTGTGAGTCACATTATTAGTACGTTTTCAAGAAAACCTATTTTTGGGTACCTGGGTATGGTGTACGCCATGTTGAGTATTGGTGTTTTAGGTTTTATTGTTTGGGCGCACCATATGTATGTTATTGGGCTGGATGTTGACACACGTGCGTACTTTACGGCGGCAACAATGATTATTGCGGTTCCGACAGGGATTAAAATTTTTAGTTGGATCGCTACGGCATGGGGGGGTTCCATCACTTTCCGTACGCCGATGCTTTTTGCACTAGGTTTTATTTTTTTATTCACAGTGGGTGGGCTTACGGGTGTTATTCTTGCCAATGCGGGTATTGACATTGCGTTACATGACACGTATTACGTGGTAGCACATTTTCACTACGTTTTATCCATGGGTGCTGTTTTTGCACTTTTTGCTGGGTTCTACTATTGGATCGGTAAAATTTCAGGGTATCAGTATCCTGAAGTGCTCGGGCAAATTCATTTCTGGCTATTCTTTATTGGGGTCAATATTACGTTCTTCCCTATGCATTTCTTAGGGCTAGCCGGTATGCCACGACGTATCCCTGATTACCCAGATGCGTTCGCCGGTTGGAATTTGTTGTGTAGTTATGGATCCTACTTGTCCATTTTAGCAAGTCTTTTCTTTTTCTACGTGGTCTATGCGACACTGACGCAAGGTGAGAAGTGTGGGGTGAACCCATGGGCAGTCGAAGGTGAGTCAACGACGTCAACATTAGAGTGGACGGTAACATCCCCTCCAGCCTTTCATACCTTTGAAGAAATCCCTGCTATTAAGGAGTCTTCTTCACAACCTGTATTACGTTAGATGTTTTCGTCTTGAAGGTGTTTGTGGGGTCTTTCACTAGGCCCCGCGTTTCTCTTCGACAACCTAAATAGTTTTTTGTCCAAATTTCAGAAAGTGAGCTAACGCGTGAAATCAGCCGCCTGGGGACTACGGCCGCAAGGCTAAAACCCAAAGGAATTGACGGGGGCTTACACAAGCGGTGGAGCATGTGGTTTAATTCGAAACAACGCGCAAAACCTTACCAATCCTTGACA
>Ga0209502_10000757_pt1 | contig 32449 bp, 29 predicted proteins | sample ArcticOcean_MG_C_10_FD_187442 | JGI IMG/M metagenome (GOLD analysis project Ga0209502, IMG submission 187442) | Marine microbial communities from western Arctic Ocean - ArcticOcean_MG_CB11_90 (SPAdes) (version 2) | ecosystem: Environmental > Aquatic > Marine > Oceanic | place: Arctic Ocean... | reverse complement strand
TTTATTAAAAGCAAAAAATAAAACTAACCTTAACGAACGAATAAGTAGCATTCTTGAAGTTAATATTGAAAAACAAATGTCTAAAATTGATAAAGGTTTTACGTTTTTAGCAACAGTTGGTTCAACAGCTCCTTTTATAGGATTATTTGGAACTGTTTGGGGTATTATGAATTCATTTCAGTCAATTGCAATTTCAAGAAATACTAGTTTAGCAATTGTAGCACCAGGTATTGCCGAAGCCTTATTTGCAACTGCTCTAGGATTATTAGCAGCGATTCCAGCTGTTGTTGCTTATAATAAATTTAATAATGACTCTAAAAAATATACACAAAAATTAGATAACTTTTCTAAAAGATTTTTATCAATAATTTAAATGGCTTTTAAACTCAACCGTTCATCAAAAGAGCCTATGAGTGAAATAAATGTTACACCTTTTGTGGATGTAATGTTGGTATTGCTAATAATTTTTATGGTAACGGCACCTCTATTAACAGTGGGTGTCCAAGTAGATCTGCCAGAGAGTTCTGCAGACACACTACCCGAAGAGTTAGAGCCGTTGACCTTATCTATTAACGCTAAAGGAGAAATTTTTATTCAAGAATCCAAAGTAGAATATAATAAAATAACTGCAAAAATTTTAGCTGTATCTAAAAATAGAACTGATACTCGAATTTATGTTCGAGGAGATAAATCAATAAACTATGGTAGGGTTTTAGAAATAATGGGAATGCTGTCAGGGTCTGGCTTTACCAAAGTAGCATTAATTTCTGAACCATATAAAGAGAGGTAATAAAAGTGAATAGAAATATTGTTATTTCTTTTGGATTTCACATTTTGCTTGTTATAATTACAGCCATGAGTTTACCTTTTCTTGCCAAAAAACCAATTGATTTGCCACCAATAATTTCAGTCGAACTCATTCAAATTACTGATAAGACTAATATTCCGTTTGCACCTAAAGCAAAAAAAATAATTGAAAAAGTTAAAGAAAAAGAGAAGAAGAAAAAAATAGTGTCAGAACAAGCTCCACCAAAAATGGTTAAAAAGGAAAAGCAAGATGCAATCCCATTACCTGATGAGAAGATAAAAAAAATCAAAGAAATTAAGGAAGAAAAACAAAATCCAGAAAAAGTAGAAACTGAAATGAAGCAAGTTTCTGAATTTGAAAAAAAAGATCTATTTGATCCAAATAGTATTGCAGCTTTAATTGACAAATCTAAAGTTGATACAGCATTAACTAAAGAAAAAACTGACAAAATAACACAAGATCAAGACAAGAGTATCGACTTTGGTGGGCTATCTTTAAGTGAAGAAGATGCTTTGAAAGCACAGATTTTTGGATGTTGGAGCATTCCATTGGGATTACCATATAATGAAAATTTATTAGTTAGAATTAAGTTACAATTAAAACCAGATGGTTCTATTATAAGATCAGAAATTCTTGACCATGCTAGAATGAACAGGCCAGGACAAGGATTTTATAAAGTTTTAGCTGAAAGTGCATTAAGAGCTATAAAGCTTTGTCAACCTCTCAGAGTTCCTAGTACAGGGCATGAGAAGTGGAAGGAATTACAGTTAAACTTTGATGCAAGAGAAATGTTGGAAGGATAAAATGTTATTTAGATATTTACTTATATTGTTAATTTTATCACCACTAAAAGCTTTTGCTTTAATAGAGGTTGATATCACTCGAGGAAATCTGAACCCTCTTCCAGTTGCAGTTTCTCCTTTATCTATAGATGAAAAATCAAAAAGTAATTTTGAAAAAATTTTAAAAAAAAAGGACCTTGGATCAGAAATATCTGCGGTTGTAGAAAATAATCTGAGACAATCTGGCTTGTTTAATCCACTTAATAAAAATGCATTCCTTCAAAAGCCTGATATTGCAAATTTAAAACCAAGGTTTGAAGATTGGAATTTAATAAAAGCACAAGCTCTAATAACTGGCAAGGTTACATTTGTAGATGAAAAATTAAGAGTTGAGTTTAGGCTTTGGGATGTATTAGCAGGAAAAGAAATGATGGCACTGGCATTTACTACTGTTCCAAGTAACTGGAGAAGAGTTGGACATATTATTACAGATAAAGTTTATGAACGTTTAACAGGTGAAAATGGCTATTTTGATACAAGAATAATTTATGTTTCAGAAGAAGGTTCAAAAACTAATAGAATTAAAAAATTAGCAATAATGGACCAAGATGGATTTAATAATAAATTTCTAACGCTTGGAAATGAATTGGTTTTAACTCCGAGATTTAGTCCAACCAATCAAATGGTGACTTATCTTTCTTATTTTAGAAATTTGCCTAGAGTATATTTGTTAGATATTGAAACTGGAATGCAAGAAGTGGTTGGTGACTTCCCAGGTATGACATTTGCACCACGATTTTCTCCTGATGGTAAAAAAATTATAATGAGTTTTGCTCAAGACGGAAATTCTGACATATATACTATGGATTTAGAAAATAGAATTGTTGAGAGAATTACTAACCATCCTTCAATTGATACTTCTCCCTCATACTCTCCTAATGGAAAATACATCACCTTTAACTCTGATAGAAGTGGCTACCAACAAATCTATGTAATGAATAGTAGTGGAAAAAATGTAAAAAGAATTTCATTTGGAAATGGTTTATATGGAACCCCTGTATGGTCACCAAGAGGGGATCTAATTGCATTTACAAAACTACATAAAGGTAAGTTTTATATTGGAGTTATGAGAACTGATGGAACGGGTGAAAGATTACTAACTGAAAATTTTTATCAAGAAGCACCATCTTGGTCTCCCAATGGAAGAGTTTTAATTTTTTATAGAGAAACGAAGACTAACTCAAAAGGAGAGGGTTTTTCAGCAAAATTATGGTCAATCGACTTAACAGGGTACAATGAAAAAATGGTCGGTACTGAAACAGATGCTTCTGACCCATCATGGTCATCACTATTAACCAATTAATAATGATTTAGGTTGATTTTTTACCTTGAAACATCTAATCAGTTGTGAAAAGGTAAGTAATTCAATTAAGGATTAAGGAGTAAAAATGAACTTAAGTAAAATTTTAAAGAATGTATTTTTAGTAATAGTAGCAAGTTTAGTATTAACAGCTTGTGCAACACAAAAAAAAATAGGACAAACACAAGGTGATGTTTACACGGGAAAAGATTCTGTCGAGTACTTAGCTAGCGGTGTTAAAGATAGAGTTTTCTTTGCAACTAATGAAACAGTTTTAACAACTGCATCAAGAGAAACTCTAAGAAAACAAGCATCTTGGATGAGAAAAAATTCTAAAATAACAATTGTATTAGAAGGTCATGCTGATGAAAGAGGTACAAGAGAGTATAACTTAGCATTAGGTGAAAGAAGAGCCAATTCAGCAAAAGATTATTTAATGACTTATGGAATTTCTTCAGACAGAATTTCCGTATTAAGCTATGGTAAGGAAAGACCTGTAGATTCAGGATCTAGCCCTTTAGCTTGGTCAAAAAACAGAAGATCAGTTTCAGTCAAAGCAAATTAGTAGTACTAATTCATAAAAGACCCTAAGCACATAAATGCTAGGGTCTTTTTTTTGCCATCATTATAATTAGTACTCAATATATTATGTTTAATTATAAAAAGTTAATTCAGATAAAGATAATATTAATCATTATTTTTATTTCAAATATTGCTCTAGCAGATAATCATAACTTCAACGAAATATTAGACTTAATCCAAAAAGATTTAAAAACATTAGAAAAAGCAGTTTATTCTGGATCAATTAATAACACTAATTTAAATAATAAAAAAAATTTTGATAAAAATTCAGAAGACGTTTTAACAAGGCACCTATTAAAATTATCAGAAATTGAAAATCAATTTCAACAACTCACAAATAGATTAGAAGAAATGAATTTTAAGCTTGATAAATTATCTAGTAGGATGTCAAAAGTACAAGCTGACAATCAAGTAAGATTTCAGGATATTGAAAATAAGGTTTCTATTAGTGATGGTGATAAAAAATTAAGCTCTAAATCAAAAAAAAAATCAGAGAAAATCTTACCAGGTTCTTCGCAACCACAAGATTTAGGTTCAATTACATATAAAGATACAGAAAGCAGTCAGACAACACAACAAATACAATCTGTAGAAACTACATCATCAATAGTGACAGAAATATTTGAAGCAGAACAAAGTATACTTCCTAATCAGTCAGCAGAAAAACAATATGAATTTGCGACAAGTTTTTTAAAAGTTGGAGATTACACCACAGCAGAAAGAGCATTTAGGGAATTTGTAAAAAAAAATCCAGAGCATAAACTAGCAGGCAATGCACAATATTGGTATGCAGAAACATTTAGAATAAGACAACTTTACACTGATGCAGCTACCGCTTATCTTGAGGGCTATCAAAAGTATCCAAAAGGTGAGAAGGCTCCTATAAATTTATTAAAACTTGGTGTATCAATGGTTCAGATAGGAGAAAAAGAGCAAGGTTGTAAAATGATTAAAGGAGTTGAAAAACAATATCCTAAGGCAAATCAATCTGTACTGCAAAAAGCAAAGTATGAATCTAAAAAATTTGAGTGCGCAAAACAAAAGTCATAAAAAAATTCTTAAACATTTAAATACAAAAAAAATATCTAAAGTTTTTAATGAGTTTTCTAACATCTTGAATGTTAAAGAAGATTTAGTTGTGGCAGTTTCTGGAGGACCAGATAGTTTAGCCTTAGCATATTTAGCTAAATGTTATTCAATAAAAAATAAAATAAATGTCAAATATTTTATTGTTGATCATAAGCTTCGAATGGAATCATCACTAGAAGCCATAACTGTAAAAAGTATTTTAAATAAAATTGATATTAAATGTAAAATTTTAAAATGGAATGGTAAAAAACCATCTAAAAATATTCAATCAGAAGCAAGAATTAAAAGATATTCTTTGTTAGCTAATGAATGCAAAAAAAATAATATTAAACATCTATTATTAGGACACCATATCGATGATGTGTTTGAAAATTTTTTTATCAGATTGGTCAGAGGGAGTGGTCTAAAAGGATTAATCTCATTTAGCAAAAATACAAAATATAAAAATGAAAATTTAAATATTGTAAGGCCATTGCTGGAAGTAGAAAAAAAAGATTTGCTAAATATTTCCAAGAAAGTCTTTAATTTCTTTGTAGAAGATCCCTCAAATATAAATAAAGACTATAAAAGGACTAGAATTAGAAATTTACTTACATCACTTGCAAAAGAAGGCTTGGATAAAAATAAACTTAAATTAACAATTAATAATTTAAAAGATTCAAATGAATCAATTAAATTTTATGTAAATAGAAATTTAGAAAACAACACAGTCTTTTTAAAAAAAAACAATATATGTATTTTAAATGATAACTTTTTTAACCAATCACATGAGGTAATTTTCAGGTCTTTAACAACGATTATTCAAAAAATAGGAAAAAATTATTACCCAGTTAGAGGAAAGAGTATTAGTAAATTAATTAAAGGAATTAAGGCTAAGTCATTTTCAAAAGTCACTCTGGGGGGATGTTTTATTGAAAAAGTAAATGACACTATATTAATATCTAAAGAAAAATAGTATTCAATATGTATTTTGTAACAATTTGACACTTGTTTAATCTATAAAAATTATTATCTTATAACTATGAATATGAAGAACTTAGCAATGTGGGCAGCAATTGTTTTTTTGACAATTGGTCTTTATAACATGTTTAAAAACCCTCAAGCCAACGTGGGTAAAAATAATTCTATAATATTTTCAGATTTTTTATCAGAAGTTGATAATGGTAAAGTTGTAAAAGTGGAAATACAGGGAAACAATATAAATGGTGTTTTTGCAGACGGAAATTCATTTTCAACTTATTCACCCAATTATCCAAACTTAATTCAAAAATTATCCAGTAGAGGCGTTAGCATTTCAGCTTCTCCCCGTGAAGATAAAATGCCATCACTCTTTGGAATTTTATTATCTTGGTTTCCAATGCTACTATTAATTGCTGTCTGGATTTTTTTTATGAGACAAATGCAAGGTGGAAAAGGTGGTGCAATGGGCTTTGGTAAATCTAAAGCAAAAATGATGAATCAATTAAAGGGTAAGATAACATTTGATGACGTTGCTGGTATTGAAGAGGCAAAAGAAGAAGTTGAAGAGGTTGTTCAATTTTTAAAAGACCCAAGAAAATTTAGTAGACTTGGTGGAAAGATACCCAGAGGATGTTTACTAGTTGGACAACCTGGAACAGGTAAAACTTTACTCGCAAGAGCTATAGCAGGAGAAGCAGGTGTTCCATTCTTCACTATATCAGGATCTGATTTTGTTGAAATGTTTGTTGGTGTTGGTGCTTCAAGAGTTAGAGATATGTTTGAGCAAGGGAAAAAAAACTCACCCTGTATTATTTTTATTGATGAAATAGATGCAGTAGGAAGAAGTAGAGGCGCTGGCTTAGGTGGAGGAAATGATGAAAGAGAACAAACCTTAAACCAATTACTAGTTGAGATGGATGGTTTTGAAACCAACGAAGGAGTAATAATTATTGCAGCAACGAACAGGCCTGATGTATTAGATCCAGCTTTATTAAGACCAGGCAGATTTGATAGACAAGTAGTTGTTGGACTTCCTGATATTATTGGTCGAGAAAAAATATTAAAGGTGCATGTCAAAAAAATAAAAATGGCACCAGATGTAAATTTAAGAACTGTAGCAAGAGGAACTCCAGGTTTTTCAGGAGCGGATTTAGCGAATATAGTTAATGAAGCAGCATTACTTGCAGCAAGAAAAAATAAAAGAATAGTTACATTAGACGAATTTGAAGAGGCCAGAGATAAAGTGATGATGGGAGCTGAAAGAAGATCTATGGTAATGACAGAAGAAGAAAAAACTTTAACTGCTTATCATGAAGCAGGACATGCAATTGTAACAATTAACGAGAGTGCAGCTCACCCAATTCACAAAGCAACAATTATCCCAAGAGGAAGAGCTTTAGGAATGGTTATGCAATTACCAGAAAGAGATGAATTATCCCAAACAAGAGAACAGTTACATGCACAATTAGCTATAGCGATGGGTGGAAGAGTGGCAGAAGAAATTATTTTTGGAGAAGATAAAGTTACAACTGGTGCATCAAGTGATATTGAGCAAGCGACCCAAAGAGCTAGAGCCATGGTAATGAGGGCAGGACTTAGTAAAGAATTAGGGCCGGTTGCTTATGGAGCAAATGAAGAAGAGGTATTTTTAGGAAGATCAGTAGCTAGAACTCAAAATATGTCAGAAGAAACTGCAAAAAAAGTTGATTCTGAAATAAGAAAAATTGTAGATAAAGGATACGAGAGAGCAAGAAAAGTTTTAACAGAAAAAATTGACGATCTGCACAAGTTAGCAAAAGCTCTATTAACGTATGAAACCTTATCAGGTGAAGAGATCGAAAATTTGATAAATAAGAATATACATCCATCTAATAAAGATGATTTAAAGGTTGAAGATGAAGATAAAGGGTCAGCTTTGAGCTCAATGGGTCTTAAGCCAAAAATAGTACACTAAAAACAAATGAAAAAATATTACACAAGAGCGTGTAATTTTGTTTATGGTAAAACATCAGTAGAATTAGTAAATCAAAAAAAAACTCTACCATTAAATGGTAGTAAAGAGATTTCTTTTAGTCACATAGAAATTATTTCAAGAGATTCAAAAAAAAAAATTAATATTAATGATATAAAAAAAATATCCAAATTATTAAGAAAGAAAGTTGATAAAGACCTTAAGATTATTATCAAAAAAAATAATAATTTTTCAAATTTAAATTTTAAAAAAATTCCTAACATAATGGGTATATTAAATCTAACGCCAGATAGCTTTTCTGATGGAGGCAAATTTAATAAAAAAAAAATAGGGTTAAAGCATGCAAAAAATTTATTCAAACTCGGAGCGGACATAATTGATGTAGGTGGAGAATCAACAAGACCAGGATCGAAATCTATAAATGCAAAAGTAGAATGGAGTAGAATTGAAAAAATTTTAAGAATGGTAAATAAAAAAATTCCACTATCACTTGATACTAGAAAAGCAGATATCATGAGGAAAGGAATTAAAATAGGAATTAAGTTGATAAATGATGTTTCAGGATTAAGCCATGATCACAAAACAATAGATGTGTTGAAGCAAAATAAAATTCCATTTGTAATTCAACATGCACAAGGAGATCCAGAAAACATGCAAAATGATCCAAAATATGAAAATGAATTATTAGACATATATGATTTTTTTGAAGAAAAAATAAAATTTTTAAGATCTAAAGGTATAAATCATAATAATATTTTGATCGATCCAGGCATTGGTTTTGGAAAAAATTTGAAACATAATATGAATTTAATTAGGAGTGTTTCCATTTTTCATTCCCTTGGTTTTCCCATACTACTTGGCCTTTCTAGAAAAAAATTTATTAAAGATTTGTCAGGAGAAAATGATACTAAGGAGAGAATAGGAGGAACAATTGCGTCTTCACTATACTCAATGATGCAAGGTGTACAAGTTTTAAGAATTCATGATGTGAATGAATTGATACAAAGTATAAAAGTATTTAAACAATTGATAAAAAGTTGATGAAAAAAAAATATTTTGGAACTGATGGAATAAGAGGTCTTGTAAATAGTAGAAATATAAATGGTGATATGTTTTTTAAATTTGGTCTTGCATCGGGTACATATTTTAAAACACAAAAAAAAAAGAAACAAATAGCAATCATTGCAAAAGACACTAGATTATCAGGTTATACTTTAGAACCTGCTTTAGTTTCAGGGCTTACGTCAGCTGGTATGCACGTTTACACAATGGGCCCAATGCCAACAAATGGTTTAGCAATGCTAACAAAATCAATGAAAGCAAACATGGGTATTATGATTACTGCATCCCATAATCCACATTATGACAATGGATTAAAGTTATTTGGCCCTGATGGTTTAAAATTGTCTGACAAAATTGAAAAAAAGATAGAAAATTTAATTGATAAAAAAATTGAAAATAGTTTATTAAATCCGAAAGAATTAGGTCGAGTAAAAAGATTGGAGAGTGGAAACAAGAATTACATAAAGATATTAAAAAAAAATTTTCCTAAAGATTTTAACCTTCGGGGATTAAGGATAGTTATTGATTGCGCAAATGGAGCCGGATATATAGCAGGACCTGAATTACTTAAATCTTTAGGTGCAAAAGTAATTGCAGTTGGAATAAAACCCAATGGTTTAAATATTAATGAAAATTGTGGATCAACATTTCCAAATAAAATTAGATCTTTAGTAAAAAAACATAAGGCGCATATAGGAATGGCTCTTGATGGTGATGCTGATAGAATTATTATGTGTGATGAGAAAGGAGATATAATTGATGGTGATCAAATAATTACAGCACTGGCAATTAGATGGAAAAGAAAAAAAATGCTAAAAGGTGGTGTTATTGGAACTTTGATGTCCAATTATGGTGTAGAAAAATTTTTTAAATTGCAAAGAATAAAATTTATAAGAGCAAATGTTGGTGATCGTTACGTGAAAGAAAAAATGCAAAAAAATAACTTTAACTTAGGTGGCGAACAATCTGGGCATATTATTTTAGGCAAATTTGCAACCACAGGAGACGGTTTGTTGGTTGCGTTAGAAGTTTTATTTTCTTTAAGAAAAGGTAAAAAAGCTAGTAATTTTTTTAATACATTCAAAAAAACTCCACAAATATTAGAAAATATTGAAGTGAAAGATAAAACTATAATCAATAATGTTGAAATAAAAAGCTCCATTAAAATTGCTGAAAAAATGATGAAAGGAAATGGAAGAATATTGGTTAGAATGTCAGGTACAGAATCAAAAATTCGGGTAATGGGTGAAAGCGAAAACACTAAACTACTTAAAAAGTGTTTAAAGATTATATCAAAAAAAATTAAATAAATTGAAACCTAAGTCAAAAATACTAATTATTGCAGGATCAGACTCTTCTGGTGGTGCAGGTATTCAAGCAGATATTAAAACTGTGACAGCCTTAGGCTCATATGCAATGACTGCAATAACTGCAATAACTATTCAAAACACTACAGGTGTTAAATCAATAGTATCTATTGATCCAAAAGAAATTTCTAATCAAATAGAATTCACATCCAAAGATATTAGACCTGATGCTATAAAAATTGGGATGCTGCATTCTGCCGAAGTAATAAAATCTGTGATTTGTTCATTAAACCTTATTAGAGTTAAAAAGATAATTTTAGACCCTGTCATGATTGCTAAAGCTGGAACTAAGCTAATAGATGATAAAGCAATTAAATTATTAAAAAATAAATTAATTAAAAAAGTTAGTTTAATAACTCCAAACATTCCTGAAGCTGAGATATTAACTAACACTAGAATAAAAACTAAAGAAGACATGATATTTGCAGCAAGTAAATTGATTAATTTAGGGGCAAAAAATGTTTTTATAAAAGGTGGTCATTTAGATTCTAAAGTGGTTCTAGATATCTTTGTTAATAAAAAAGAAATTATGATTATAAAAAATAAAAGAATTACAACCAGCAATACACACGGTACTGGATGTACCCTCTCATCTGCTATAGCTACATTTTTTGCATGTGGAAAAACCATAAAGAAATCTTGTGAGCTAGCAACTATTTATGTAAATAATTCCATAAGATCTAACCCCAATTATGGTAAGGGACATGGTCCTATAAATCATTTAAGTTCAATAATAATAAATAAAAGATTAAAATAATGAAAAATGTAGTTGTTGTTGGTTCACAGTGGGGAGACGAAGGAAAAGGAAAAATAGTTGATTGGTTATCTGATCAGGCAGATGTTGTTATTCGTTTTCAAGGAGGCCACAATGCAGGACATACATTAGTAATTGATGGTATTACTTATAAATTACGATTGCTTCCCTCAGGAATTGTGAGAAAAAATAAGATTTCTATTATTGGAAATGGAGTAGTGGTTGATCCTTGGGCACTGCTGGAAGAAATTGAAGAAATAAAATCTAAGGGAGTTGAGGTAAATGTAGATAATTTTATTGTTTCAGAATCTGCTAATCTTATTTTACCTTTTCATAGAGAAATGGATGAAATAAGAGAGGATGCCGCAGGTAAGGGGAAAATAGGAACTACAAGACGTGGAATTGGACCAGCATATGAAGATAAAGTTGGAAGAAGATCTATTAGAGTTATGGATTTAAGATCTGAAAGTAATCTCGATCATAGATTGGAAACGGTTCTTCTTCATCATAATGCAATTAGAAAAGGTCTTGGAAAAAAAATATTTGAAAAAAAAAAACTTAAAGAAGACCTATTAAAAATTGCACCAGAAATATTGAAATTTTCTCAACCTGTATGGCTTAGAATTGATGAGTTTAAAAAGCAAAAAAAAAGAATATTATTTGAGGGTGCTCAAGGAATATTACTGGATGTCGATCATGGCACTTATCCTTTTGTAACATCATCCAATACTGTTGCATCTAGTGCAGCCACTGGAACTGGATGTGGACCTAATTCCATTCATTATGTGTTGGGTATAACAAAAGCTTATACAACTAGGGTGGGTGAAGGACCTTTTCCAACAGAATTAACAGATGATACTGGAGAGTTACTTGGCTCAAGAGGAAAAGAATTTGGAACTGTAACAAGTAGAAAAAGAAGATGTGGATGGTTTGATGGAGTGTTAGTTAGACAAACAATTAAAATTTCTGGGATTGATGGAATAGCACTAACAAAACTAGACGTTTTAGATGGATTAGATGAAATCAAAATGTGTATAGAATATGATTTAGATGGGAAAAGAATGAGTTATCTTCCTGCAGCTGTTGAGGATCAGCTAAAGATAAAGCCTATTTACAAAACATTCCCAGGATGGAAAACATCTACTCAAGGAATAAAAAATCTTGATGACCTACCACAAAATGCAAAGAATTATATTTATGCTTTAGAAAATTTTGTTGGTACAAAAATTTCAAGTATCTCAACAAGTCCAGAACGAGAAGACACTATTCTTTTAGAAAACCCTTTTGAAATTTAGTTTACTGGAAGTAAATTTTTAGATTTAGCAGAAATTAACATGTGTTTTTGAAGTTTCTCAAAAGCTTTGTTTTCTATCTGTCTAACTCTTTCTCTACTAATTTGGTATTTTTTACTTAAGTCTTCTAAGGTTATAGGGTTATCAGTCAATCTTCTTGAGTTTAAAATCTCTCGTTCTCTATCATTAAGAATTTTTATAGAATCTTTTAACAAGCTTTGTCTTTGTCCCATTTCTTCTTGATGTGCAAATTTAAGATCATGATCTAATTCTTTATCAACTAACCAATCCTGCCATTCATCACCATCTTCTCCCACATGTGCATTCAGAGAAAATTCTTTTCCTGATAATCTTCTATTCATTGATATCACCTCATGTTCACCAACATCTAATTTGTTAGCTATTTCATTAACATGTTCAGGTCTTAAGTCCCCTTCAGATTGAGGAGCAATTTGGTTTTTGATTTTTTTGAGGTTAAAAAACAATTTTTTTTGTGCTGTTGTAGTTCCTATTTTTACTAAACTCCAAGATCTTAAAACATATTCTTGTATAGAAGCTCTAATCCACCACATCGCATAGGTAGCCAGTCTAAATCCTTTTTCAGGTTCGAATTTTTTTACAGCTTGCATTAAACCTACATTTCCCTCTGAGATCATTTCATTAACAGGAAGTCCATATCCTCTGTAGCCCATTGCAATTTTTGCAACAAGTCTAAGATGGCTGGTTACAAGTTTTTCTGCTGCTTTAACATTGCCATTTGTTCTCCAATTTTTTGCTAAAGTGTATTCTTCTTCAGCCCCCAACATAGGAAATTTTTTAATCTGCTCAAGGTAAGCAGATAGACCACCTTCATTTGAAAGTGCTGGCAGATTACTATTAGTCATAGAACTCATAAGTTGTATCTATTTAGTTAATTATTGTAATATTTCAAGATCTTATTTGCTAGTATTTTTAAGCAATACTAAGATATTTTCAAGCTCTTGTGGCAAAATTGAGGTAAAAGTCATTTCTTCATTAGTTTTTGGGTGAATAAATCCTAGAGTCTGAGCGTGAAGAAATTGTCTGTCTAATTTATAAATTAAATTCTCTAAGTTAGTATCAATATTCTTAAGTTTCTTATATTTCTTTTTATATTTACCATCACCCATAATACTGTTGCCCATGTGCGTCATGTGAACTCTTATTTGATGTGTTCTCCCAGTTTCTAATTTGCACTCAACCAAACTTAATGTGGGTGTTTTATCATTTTCAAAAATTTCTATTGTTTTATAGTTAGTAATTGCTCGTTTACCCTTAGAGCTACTGACCTCCATCATTTGTCTGTTCTTTGAACTTCTAGTTATAAAAGTATCTATTTTACCAGATGAGGGTCTAAGTTTACCCCAAATTAAAAGTTGATAAACTCTTGTAATTGTATGCTCACTAAATTGAAGGGATAGATTTTCATGTGTTATATTATTTTTTGCAATAACAATTAATCCAGAGGTATCCTTGTCAATTCTGTGAACAATACCAGGTCTAAGTTCATCACCAATTGTAGACAATGAATCTTTATTGTAATGCATTAAAGCATTAACAATTGTTTCATCATAATTACCAGCTCCAGGATGCATGATTATACCAGCTGGTTTATTGATTACCAGCAAATCATCATCTTCATAGATAATTTCTAATTTAAAATTATAGGGTTTTAATGAGGCTTCTTTAGGAACTGGTATCTGAAGATTTATTTCATCGCCAGTTTGTACTTTTTTGGATGGACTGTTAATTATTATATTATTTATTTTTAATTTATCTTTAAGAATTAAGTTCTTAATTCTAGTTCTACTAATAAAACTTTCTTTCTTGTTAATAAAAATATCTAATCTTAGGTTATTTTCACATTCTTCAACTATTAAATTAATATTATTTTCCATAAAACATGATTTTAATAATTTATGAGTTTTTGACTTAATTATAAAGAATACTTAATTTAAGATTACATAAAACAGATAAACTATATAAATAAAACTTGTAATGAAGTAATTACAGTTAAACAATAAAAAGAAATAATTTTTGGAAGAAAAATACGTAAATATCATATATAAAGTAATTACTACTAATAAGGGCTGCTAGTTCAACTGGATAGAATACCAGATTTCGAATCTGGGGGTTGTAGGTTCGAATCCTACGCGGCCCATGTAGGTAGAAAAATTTAATTTTATTATTTCAAAAAATAAAAATTATACATTGAATAAAGAGGTCAATAAAATAATAAACTGTGACATTATAAGATTAAATATAAATAATATTAACTAAATTCAAACAGAAAAATCATCTCAAAGTACATACTGTCATAACTATTTACGATAAACATAAATGAGTATAAAAGATTGATAAGCAAAAAATTAACTTAATTTTATATAAAAATGAATATTAGTGAAATGAGATTTATGAAATTAATTCCGTATATGCTATCAATTTTATTGGCATTATTAATTTTTAATTTTTCTTTAAACCCTGATATGTGGGCAAAAATTTTGGAGGCACTAAACATTCCACCTAATAATATGCCTTTTTCAGATTATAAAGCACATTTATCTTTTCTAAAGTGTCAGGAGCTAGGAATAGATATAAATAGCCAAGAATGTATTTTAATACCTGATGGAAATGGAAAGATAAACTCCCATCCACGAATTTGGATATACTTATTTAGTGTCTTGAACTTAAAAAATGCATTAATTTATAATGTAAGTATAGTAACGTTGTTTTCGTTATACTTCTTGGTTCTTTTAAATATTTTTAAAACTTATAAAAATAATTTAAGCAAATTTGCTTTCTTAGTATTTTTTTTCTCAACATCAAATTTTATTTTAATTGAAAGACTTGCAACTGATTTGATAATTTTTTTAATAGTATTCCTTATTATAAATACAAAAAATAAAATATTTCAGTCATTATTAATTAGTTTAGGTTTTGTTTTAAAATATTATCCAATATTCTTAATTTCATTATTAACAGAAAAAAAAAAATATGTTTTTATTTTTTTTACATTTATGGCTGCTTTTATTTCCTTATTCTACATTAAGGAAATTCAGTTAGTAAATAAAAATATTGTTGAAATGGCCTTGCCGATCGCATACGGGTCAAGAACAATGCTTAAAGCTTTCTATCACTTGTCTTTAGAATATAATTTTTTTCTTAATGATAAAAATATGAACTTTTTTAGAAACCTAACTGTTCTAACTTTTTTTATCTACGTATTCTTTTTAATTATAATTGGATACAATAATAAATATTTAATAAATACAAAATATAAATTAGATAAATATTTTTTGGCAGGAGCATCAATCTACGTAGGTACCTTTATTATTGGGGCTAACGCAGATTATCGATTGATTTTTTTAATTTTTACAATTCAATATGTAATAAATTTAGAGTCAAAACTAATAAGAAATTTACTTATATTCTCTTATTTTTTTTCATTAAATAGTTTTTATTTCTTAAATGGTGATGTTTTAAGTATTACTTTTTTTATTAATTCTTCATTTATTTTTCTTTGTAAGTTTATAATTCTCTCATTACTTGCTATATTATTAGGTACAGAAATGAAGAAGATTAATTTTTTCAGATTCTAGATTTATATGTATAAAAAAAAATTATTTAAAAAAGTAGAAAACAAATATAATTCCTATCAAGAAGAAGGGACTGTTGGGTTACTAATGAAATTGTGTCACCTTCAACTAGAAAAAAATAATTTTTTTGATAAATTTGATAAAAAATCTCAAATTCTTGAAATTGGTGCAGGCAGCTCTCCACATTTTAATTATATTTCACATATGTTTGGAAAGTATGTATTTTTAGAAAATTCGAAATTTGCAATCAATTATTTAAAAAAAAAGTTTAAAAGAAAAAAGAAATTAGATTACAAAATTTATAATGGAAAAAAAATTCCTTTTAAGTCAAATTATTTTGATAGAATTATTATATCACATGTTTTAGAACACATACAAGAACCTGAACTTTTTTTAAAAAACATGATGCTGAAATTAAAAAAAGGTGGGATATTATCAATATCTTTACCATGCGACCCAGGTTTTTTTTGGAGACTAGGTAGATTTTTCCTTAAAATTTTCACTGTAAAAAAAAAATTAAAAATTTCTAATGTAGAGTATGATTATATGATTGCCACCGAACATATTAATTCAATATTTAATTTAAAATCAATAATAAAGTATAAATATTCAAAAAATATTATTAAAGAAAGTTATTTGCCAAGTAGAATTAAATTTATTGATTTAAACTTATTTTATAACATTACTTTAAAAAAATAATCTTCTTTTAATAATTAAGGCTATGTTAAGATATATGGTATTCATAACTTTCATTTTTGACTCACCTTTCTTTAGGTCATATCTTAAATCTATTGGAAGCTCAAAAAACTTTAATTTATATTTGTATAGTTTTAATAAAATATCTGCTGAGGCGGAAAAACCTTTTTCTGAAAAGAATTTTTTATTTTTTTTCCAAGCATTTCTTATTGGTTCTAGCTTAAAAGCTCTAAAGCCAGAAGTATAATCACTTACATTTTTAATTGGGAAAAATATTTTATACAATAGTGCAGCACTAAAACTTAAAAATTTTCTCATAAAATTCAGCCCCGCTATCTTGGAATCTTTTTTATACCTAGATGCTATTACAACTTCATATTTATCAAAAATTATTCTATTGGCCATTTTATAACTTAAACTTACTGTATGTGAGTTATCTGTATCCATTGAAACTAAAATATCATCATTATTACCTTTTAAAAAACAATATTCAAAGCCAGTCTTCAATGCCCTACCAAGACCCATATTTCTTTTATGTTTTAATACTTTTATAGAAATATTTTTATAAAAAAAATTTTTTTTAAATTTATTAATAATTGCAATTGAATTATCTTTTGAACCATCATCTATAATAACAATTATAATTTGTATTACTTTCAATTTAAAAAAATTTGTAAAATCCTTCAACATTTTATCTAAATTTAAACTTTCATTGTAACAAGGAAGTATGTAAAAAATTTTTTTAATAGACATTTTTATCGTGTTTTTTTAATTTTTATTTGAACATAATCTAATTTTTTTATTTATCTATTAAATTGTATAGACAAGTGGATAAAAGATCTAAGTTTTCTAAGAAATTATTTTTAATACTTTGATGCTCTATTTAATCGGTCATTAATTACTTGACCTAATCCTTTATTTGGAATTTTTTCTACAGCAATTGATTTGTATCCTTTGTTCTTAATTTTTCTTAAACAGGAGTAAAGATTTTTTGCAGCCTCATTTAAATTGCCTTTTGTACTTAAATAGTAATAGTTATTTAACTTAATTTTTCTTTTCTTAATAAGGATGAATGCCACATCACTTTTTGATTTCTTAACATTCATTTTTAATGGAATCCCTGGAGAATAATGTAAACGAGATTGTCCTGGGGAATTCTTTTTCTTTGGATTGATATTTACATCTATTTTAAATCCTAAAGTTTTTATAATTTTTGAAATACCTAAGCCACCCAACCTTAATATAGCAGGTTTATTTGTAAGATTAATTATAGTAGATTCTACGCCAATAGCACATCTCCCTCCATCTAGGATATATTTAATTTTATTACCAAATTCCTCTTTAACATCTGCCATTTGAACGGAACTTACTTTTGTTGTGATGTTTGCGCTGGGTGCTGCCAATGGATAACTTAGTTGTCTAAGCAGTTCTTTTAACATCTTATGCCTTGGAAACCTTACAGCTAAGCTTTTTTTATTATTAGTAACATGTTTAGAAATTTTAGAATTTTTCTTTAATTCTAAAATATAAGTTATTGGCCCAGGAGAAAATTTTTTATACAGCTTGATAAAATTATCATTAATTAAACAATCTTTTTTGAGAGAATCAATACTCAGGTAATGAACTATTAATGGGTTATTTTTTGGTCTCTTTTTTAAAGAAAATATCTTTTTTACTGCTGAATTTGAGTATGCATTAGCAGCCAAACCGTACACAGTTTCTGTTGGAACACCTATACAGTAATTTTTATCAAGATATTTCTTTGCTTTTTTGATATTTGATTGATTAAATTTCATGTATTAATAATTATTATTATATGAAAGATAAAAATTTACCACTTGATAATAACACACAAACTCTTGAAGAGTTAACAAAAGAAGCAAATAATATTATTGTGTCCTTAGAGAAGGAACATGATCTTCAAAATTCTGTTGATGCCTACCAAAAGTTATTAAGATTAAATAATATTATAGAAAAAAAATTTTACAAAAATACTAAAAAAATTAACGAAGAAACTAAAAAAAAAATTTACAACATAACAACTAAGAAAAATGAAAAATAAACTTATTAAAATTGCAAATGATACCAATTCATTTTTAAAAGATTTTATTAAAAAACAAAAAAAATCAGAGCTAATTTCAGCCATGCTTTATGGTTTGTTCCCAGGTGGAAAAAAAATCCGCTCAAAAATTCTATTAGATATGGGTGCCCTTTTAAAAGTTGAATATAAGTTATTAATCGCTATTGGGGCAGCAGTAGAATGTATTCACGCATACTCCCTTATACATGATGATCTTCCTTGTATGGATAACGATAAACTTAGAAGAGGGAAACCTTCCACGCATGTTAAATTTGGAGAGTCAACAGCTGTACTTGCGGGTAACTCATTATTAACCATGGCATTTGAAATATTGACTAGTTCGAATTTAAAAATCAATGAAAAAACAAAAGTAGATTTAGTTAAAAAGCTATCTGAGTGTTCGGGTCATCTTGGTATAGCAGGAGGACAATATTTAGATTTAAGCTTTGAAAAAAAAAGAATATCTAAAGATAAGATTATAGACATGGAAATAAAAAAGACTGGTAAGTTATTCAGTTTCTGCTGTACTGTACCAGCAATTATTAAGAGAAAAAATTTAAAAGATATAAAGTTTTTTGAAAATATAGGAGCAAATATTGGACTGTTGTTTCAAATAGCTGATGATCTAATTGATTTTAAAAGCTCTTCTATAGTTGCTGGAAAAAAAACTGGCAAAGATAGTAAAAAAGGAAAAGCAACCCTAATTAGTTTACTGGGATACGAAAATGCTATTAAATATAGTAATAAAATAAAATTTAAAATAATCAATGATCTAAAAAAATATAACTTAAATTCAAATAATTTGAATGAGACTTTAGATTACATTTTAATAAGAAATAAATGACACAAGAGTATAAATTTTTAAAAGATATTAATTTTCCCTCAGACTTGAGGAAGTTATCTGAAAATAACCTTCAAGAATTATCTGATGAAGTTAGAAGGGAGATGATTGATGCTGTTTCTGAAACGGGTGGTCATTTAGGTGCTGGGCTGGGCGTTGTAGAGTTAACTGTCGCTCTCCATTACATATTTGACACTCCTAATGATAAATTAATATGGGATGTTGGCCATCAAACCTATCCTCACAAAATTCTAACAGGAAGAAAGTCTAAGATTAAAACTTTGAGACAGGGTAATGGACTATCAGGATTTACCAAAAGATCTGAAAGTGAATATGATCCTTTTGGTGCTGCACATAGCTCTACATCTATATCATCAGCATTAGGAATTGCTGAGGCGAATAAACTTTCTAATAAATCAAATAACGTAATTGCTGTTATTGGAGATGGAGCAATTAGTGCGGGTATGGCATACGAAGCCATGAATAATGCTGGTGGCTCAAAAACCAAAATGATTGTTGTTTTAAATGATAATGACATGTCAATTGCAAAGCCTGTTGGAGCTATGAGAACCTATTTGGCAAAACTTTTAACCGGAAAAATTTATTTCAGTTTAAGAGAAACTTTTAAATTAATTACATCAGCTTTTTCAAAAAGATTCAGTGCAAAAGCTGGAAAAGCTGAAGATTTTTTACGTTCAGCTGTAACTGGTGGTACGCTTTTTAATTCTTTGGGATTTTATTATGTTGGTCCAATTGATGGGCATGACTTAACAGCACTTCTACCAATTTTAAAAAATGCACGAGATTCAAAACATCAAGGCCCAATTATGATTCATGTTAAGACTCAAAAAGGGAAAGGTTATTCATATGCTGAAAAAGCAACTGACCATTACCATGGAGTATCAAAATTCAATGTTACAACTGGAGAACAGGCAGTAAAAGGAACTAATCTACCAGCCTATACCAAAGTTTTTGCTAACACTTTAGTCAAGCATGCAGAAAGAGATAGCAAGGTAGTAGGTGTTACAGCTGCAATGCCAGGTGGAACAGGCATGGATATTTTTGCTAAAAACTTTCCAAAAAGAATGTTTGATGTTGGGATTGCAGAACAGCATGGTGTTACCTTTGCTGCAGGATTAGCTACAGAAGGGTACAAGCCATATGTTGCAATTTATTCAACTTTTTTACAAAGGGCCTATGACCAAGTTGTTCATGATGTAGCCATTCAAAGTTTACCTGTAAGATTTATAATTGATAGAGCAGGTTTGGTAGGGGCTGATGGATCAACTCATGCTGGATCCTTTGATATTACCTATCTATCAACTCTTCCTAATTTTATAGTCATGGCTCCAAGTGATGAAGAAGAGTTGGTCAAAATGATTAATACTTCAATAGATATTAATAATAAACCCAGCGCTATTAGATATCCAAGAGGAAATGGAATTGGATTGGAATTGCCTTCTATCGAAGAAAAATTAGAAATAGGAAAAGGAAGGGTGATTCAAGAAGGAAAACAAGTTTGTATTTTGAGTATAGGAACAAGATTAGAAGAATGTAAAATAGCAGCTGCAGAATTAAAGAATAAAGGAATTCAATCAACAATTATTGATGCTCGGTTTGCAAAACCTTTAGATCAAGAACTTATTTTAAAGTGTGCAAGAGAACATGAGGTACTGATTACTGTAGAAGAAGGATCTATCGGTGGTTTTGGCTCTCATGTTGAAAATTTATTATCAGAAAAAGGTATATTTGATAAAGGTTTAAAATTTAGATCTATGACGTTACCAGACTCTTTTATAGAGCAGGACAATCCAAAAAAAATGTACGATGTTGCTGGTCTTAATGCTTCACAAATTTCAAAAAAAATACTAGATATTTTATTTACAAAAGATTCAATTAAAGTAGTTAAAAATTAAACTAAAAATATTAGCTACATTGAGCTTTGTTCATTAGATAGTGATCTAATAAAACACAATTCATCATTGCCTCTCCCACAGGAACTGCACGAATACCAACACAAGGGTCATGTCTACCTTTAACAGAGATAGTCGTATTTTTTCCAAACTTGTTTATAGTTTTTCTAGTTGTTAAAATAGATGATGTTGGTTTTACAGCAAATGAAACAATAATTTCTTGCCCAGTTGAAATTCCACCAAGAATTCCACCAGCATTATTAGAATTAAATTTTAATTTTTTACCTTTTTGCGAAATTTCATCTGAGTTTTGTTCACCACTTAATTGTGCTGAACTCATTCCTGAACCAATATTAACACCTTTAACAGCATTGATACTCATCATTGCAGAAGCAATATCGGTATCTAATTTTGAATAAATTGGAGCACCCAAACCAACAGGAATTCCTCTTGCTCTTACTTCAATCACAGCACCACAAGAAGATCCTGATTTTCTTATATCTAATAAATATTTTTCCCAAAGTTTTACCATATTTTTATCTGGGCAGAAAAAAGGATTTTTATTAATTATTTTATCATTCCATTTAGAGGTGTCACACCCTAATATTCCTAATTGAGTAACAGCACCTAGCACTTTAAAATTTTTGCCTAATTTATTTTCTAAAACTTTTTTAGCAATTGCACCTGCTGCAACTCTTGAAGCTGTTTCTCTTGCAGAAGATCTACCACCACCACGGTAATCTCTTATTCCATATTTCTTAAAATACGTAAAATCAGCATGTCCTGGCCTAAATTTATCTTTGATATCCCCATAATCTTTTGATCTCATGTCTTGATTATAAATAATCAAAGAAATGGGTGTTCCTGTTGTTTTGCCCTCAAATACTCCTGATAAAATTTGAACTCTATCATCTTCTTTTCTCTGTGTTGTAAATTTTGACTGACCAGGTTTTCTTTTATCTAATTCAACCTGAATATCTTGTTCTCTTAAATTTATGTTGGGTGGACAACCATCAACAACACATCCTATTGCTGTGCCATGAGATTCCCCCCATGTTGTGAAGCGAAATTGCTTTCCAAAAGTATTAAATGACATTATCTATATTATATAGATTATTTTGTTAAAATTATGAATCAAAAAAACCCATTAGGTCTCAATAGCTGTTTTTTAGATAAAAATGACCCAATAGACTTATTTAAAAATTGGATGAATGAAGCAGAAAAGACAGAGCCAAATGATCCAAATGCAGTGGCTTTAGGAACTTCTGACAAAAACAATTCTCCATCAATTAGAATGGTTTTATTAAAAAATTTTAACAAAGAGGGATTTGTTTTTTATACTAATTTAAATAGTCAAAAAGGAAATGAGCTTAAGGACAACCCGAAAGCAGCAATGTGTTTTCACTGGAAAAGCCTCTTAAGGCAAGTACGGGTAAATGGAGTGGTACAAAAAATTTCTAATGAAGTTGCTGATGAATATTATAATACCAGAGGTTATGAAAGTCGAATTGGGGCATGGGCTTCAAAACAAAGTTCTATTTTAAAAAATAGAGATGAACTTTTAAGCTCAATAGAAGAATATAAAAAAAAATATAACAATAAAAAAAAAGTTCCAAGACCAGATCATTGGTCAGGTTGGAACTTAATACCCGCAAGTATAGAATTTTGGTTAGATGGAGATAGTAGAATTCATGAGAGGCTTAAATATACTAAAGATGGCTTGGGTAATTGGAATAAATCTTTACTAAGTCCTTAGAAGCTTCTTTCTAGACTAAATGAAGTAAGACCCTCTAAAATTTTTTTCTCATCACTATCCTTAAATACAGTTAAAGAATTTGACGCAAGATTAATAAAATGTTCTGCTTTTTTGTAACATTCCTTAATTACATTATATTTTTTAATAAGGGTTAAAGTAAAATTTAAATCCTCATCTGATCTAGTCTTTAATTTAAAAATACTTTTTAATTTATTCTTTTCAATAGAAGTTGTATTTTGAAATAATAAAATTACTGGTAAGGTAATTTTTCCTTCAAAGAAATCTTTACCAATTTTTTTACCAAAAAATTTTAGTTCAGAATTATAATCCAAGGTGTCATCAGCAATTTGAAATGTTAGACCTAGATTTTTTCCATAGAACTCAAGCGCCTCTTTTTCTTTGGTTTCTTTATTGGATAAGATTGCACCAACTTTAGTTGCAGCAGAAAAAAGTTCAGCTGTTTTTGCTGTTATAATTTTAAAATAAGTTTCTTCAAGCATATCAACCTCACCCTTATGCTGAAGTTGTAAGACTTCTCCTTGAGCAATTTTTGAAGAAGTTGAAGATAAAAGTTTTAGAACTTCTAGATTACCATCTTCTACCATCATTTCAAAACATCTACTTAAAAGATAGTCTCCAACTAATACAGATGAGTGATTGCCCCAAATTGAATTTAATGTTTTTGTTCCTCTTCTTACAATTCCTAGGTCAATAACATCATCATGCATTAAGGTTGCACTGTGTATTATTTCCACACATGCAGCTAAATTAATATCTCGTCCACCCTTTGCATATCCGCACAATTTAGCAGATCCAAGAGTTAATAGAGCTCTTAATCTTTTACCACCTGTTTTTATATGATAGTCAGTCATTTTTTGAACCAAATCAACTTCACTTAAAAGTTTTGACTTAATTTTTTCCTCAACTAAAAATAATTTTTCATCAACTGAATCTCTTAGTTGAAAATAAGAATTATTTATTTGATTTTTAAGTTGAACAACTGTTCCCATAAAAAATAAGTTATTATAATTAAGTTATATATATTACTTATCAATTGACGCACCTTAATCTTCAACTATAAGTAGGCTTTATATTAAATCAAAAATTCTATAAGGATTAATAATGTTCTCTTTTTTCAAAAAAAAAAATATAGTAGCTCATATCAAGCTAAATGGTGTGATCGGTAATGCTGGAAAATTTAAACAGGGTATAGATTTTGCGGGACAAGAGGAGGTTATCGAGAAAGCTTTTTCTCTAAAAAAAGCTAAAGTAGTAGCCATTACTATAAATTCCCCAGGTGGATCACCCGTGCAATCTCATTTAATTTATAAATTTATAAGGGCTCAAGCTAAAAAAAATAAAATAAAAGTTATAGTGTTTGCAGAAGATGTTGCAGCATCTGGCGGATATTTGATAGCTTGTGCGGGAGATGAAATATATGCAAATTCAAGTTCAATTATTGGATCAATAGGAGTAATTTATTCATCATTCGGTTTTACAGAATTGATTAAGAAAATTGGTGTTGAAAGAAGAGTACATACAGCTGGAAAAAATAAAAGTTCATTAGATCCATTCCAAGAAGAAAAATCAGAAGACATAGATAGACTTAAAAATATTCAATTAGATTTACATAAAGATTTTATTCAAGTCGTAGAGGGAAGCAGGGGATCTAAACTTAAAAAAGATGGCATCGAACTATTCTCAGGTGAGTTTTGGGCTGGCAGTAAAGCAAAAGAACTTGGGCTGATTGATGGCTTAGGTAACGCTAATGAAGTTTTAAAAGAAAAATTTGGTGAGGACGTTGTAATTAAAAAATTTGAAAAATCTAAGAGTTGGTTTAGTAAAAAGTTTTCTTCTTCTATTAATCAAATAGATCAATTAGCAAATATTTTAGAGGAAAGATCTATCTGGCAAAGATATGGCTTCTAAAGAAAAAATTATAAAACCTAAATTTCAATCTTTCCAAGACACCATTTTGAATCTTCAAAAATATTGGAGCAAGCAAGGATGTATCGTTCTTCAGCCATATGATATAGAAGTAGGAGCTGGGACCTTTCACCCTGCAACAACCCTAAGAGCGTTAGGTGTTAAACCTTGGAAAGCAGCTTATGTACAACCCTCTAGAAGACCAACAGATGGAAGATATGGTAAAAACCCAAATAGATTACAGCACTACTACCAATTTCAAGTTTTAATTAAACCATCACCCGACCACATTAAAAAACTTTATTTAAATAGTTTAACTGTCATTGGTATTAATCATAAAGAACATGACATAAGATTTGTAGAAGATGATTGGGAAAGTCCAACATTAGGAGCCGCAGGACTAGGTTGGGAAGTTTGGTGTGATGGAATGGAAATTACACAATTTACATATTTTCAACAGATGGCAGGAATTGAATGTAAACCTGTTTCAGTTGAAATAACATACGGTCTTGAAAGAATTTGTATGTTCACTCAGCAAAAGAAAAATGTTTATGATCTATTGTGGAATGACGAAGGGGTAAAGTATGGAGATGTATTCCTTCAAGCAGAAAAAGAATTTTCAGCATATAACTTTGAGCACGCTAATACTGATAATTTATTTAAAATGTTTGATATGTATGAGCTCGAAGCGAAATCATTAGTGGAAAAAAAAATTGCACTACCAGCCTATGATCAATGCTTAAAGGCAAGCCATGTATTTAATATCTTGGATGCAAGAGGGGTTATAAGTGTTGCTCAAAGGGCAGAATATATAGGTCGTATTAGAGATATTACAAAAATAATTGCTGAAATTTGGGTAAGTAGTCAAACAGATTAATGTCAGAATTTTTTTTAGAACTATTTAGTGAAGAGATACCGGCTAGCTTACAAAGAAATTCACGTAAAGCTTTACTAGAAAGCTTCCAGAAATTATTCGAAGAAAAAAAAATTTTATTTAAAAAAAGCTCTTCTTTTTCTACACCAAATCGTCTTATAATTTTATTTGAGGGTTTATCTAGAGAAATAACTCAAAAAGCAGAGGAAATAAAAGGTCCCAATGTTAGCGCTCCAGAAAAAGCCATAGAAGGTTTTTTAAGATCTAACCAAATAGATAAAAATGACTTATTTAAAAGAACAATAGAAAAAAAAGAGTTTTATTTCTTTAAAAGATCATCAAAAAAAATTAATACAATCAATTTACTTAACGAACATACACCTTTAATTCTTGATAGGTTAGAGTGGAAAAAATCAATGAGATGGGGAGAATATAATCTTAGCTGGGCAAGGCCTTTAAAATCTATACTAGCTGTATTTGACAACAAAAGTTTAGAGTTTAAATTTCATCATTTAAAATCTTCAAATGCGACATTTATAGATAAAGAATTTGAAGATAAGAGAAAAATATTTAAAGATTTTAAAAGTTATAAAGAGTTTTTTGATCAATCAGGCATAATCATAAATCAACATTTAAGAAAAGAATTTATTATTAAAGAATTTTTAAAAATATCTAATAAAAAAAATTTTACAATTGAACCAAATAATAAACTTCTAGATGAAGTAACAGATATAGTGGAACAACCCAATATTTTGATATGTGAGTTTGATAAAAAATTTCTAAATATTCCAAAAGAAATCTTAATAATCACCATGCAGTATCATCAAAAATATTTTCCAACATTTGATAAAAAGGGTAAGATTACAAATGAATTTTTAGTTGTTGCAAACAATAAAGATGTAGAAGGTTATATAAAACTAGGAAATGAAAGAGTTGTGGAGGCAAGATTAAGTGATGCACAATTTTTCTGGGAAAAAGATAAATCACAAAATTTAGTCAAACAAGTATCTGGATTAAAAACAGTGAATTATTTTAAAGGACTTGGATCTTATTTTGATAAAATTCAAAGAATGAGAAAGTTGGGTGGAATGATTTCAGATGAATTATTAATCAGCAAGGATCAGGTAGAGTTATCAACATCAATTTGTAAAGTGGACTTAATTTCAGATTTAGTTGGAGAGTTTCCTGAGCTTCAAGGAGTCATGGGTGGGTATTTTGCTGAAGTCCAAGGCTTTGACAAAGAAATAGCGTTAGCTGTAAGTGAGCATTATCTTCCAATAGGTTTAGACAGCAAAACTCCAAAAAAACCATTTAGTATTGCTTTAGCATTAACTGATAAGATTGATACTTTGGTAGGATTCTTTGGGATTAATCAAAAACCTACTAGTTCAAAAGATCCTTATGCACTCAGGAGATCAGCTTTGGGGATTATAAAATTATTAATCGATAATAATAAAGAATTTAAGATTAAAGATCTTATTAGTTACTCCACTTCTTTGCACAAAGACCAAGGTTTTGAACTTTTAAATCAAAAATTACAACAACAATTAGGTGATTTTTTAATGGAAAGATTAAAATACTATATGAAAAAAAAAAAAATTAGAAATGATATTGCTGAAGCTTGTGTTAATTCCCATGGAATAAATCATATGAACAAAATCTATAACAAAGCATCAACACTAAATAATTTGATAAACGATTCTATAGGAGGGGATATAATTGCAAGTTATAAAAGAGCAGCCAGCATATTAGACAGTGAACTAAAAGATAGTGACTATGAACTATCAAATACAACTGACCCTGGTATTTTTAAAAATGACTATGAGAAAAATTTATTAAAAAAGATTAATGAATTAAGAAAATATTTCACAAATATAAATAAAGATGAAGATTACATGGAAACCCTTACCAATCTAGCAGGTGCTAAGAAAGTAATTTTTGATTTTTTTGATAACGTCAAAGTTAACGACGAAGACAAAAATATCAAAAAAAACAGATTGGAACTTTTACAAATGTTATGTAGAACCTTTGATAATTACATTAACTTTGCAAATATTGAGATCAAATAGTGAATAAATTAATTTTAAATTTTAAATCTAAAGAGTCAAAAAAAATAAAAAGTCCTAAAAATTTTTTAGGTGGCAAAGGAGCCAACCTTTCAGAAATGGGTAGAATAGGATTACCTGTTCCTCCAGGGTTCACTATCTCGACCAAAGTATGTGATTTATTTTATAAAGATAAGAAAAAACTTAATTCACAAATAGTAAGTGCTATAAAAAAAGAATTAAAAGTTATTGAAAAAGAGGTTGAAAAAAAATTTGGTGATTTAAAAAATCCATTGTTATTATCTGTTAGATCTGGTGCAAGAGTTTCTATGCCTGGAATGATGGATACAATTTTAAATTTAGGTTTAAATGATAAAACTGTAATAGCACTTGCAAACAAAACTTCTAATATGAGATTTGCAAAGGATAGTTATAGAAGGTTTATTCAAATGTATGGTAATGTTGTAATGGGTGTTGAAGGGTATCATTTTGAAGAATTAATAGAAAATTATAAATTAACTAAAGGTGTTCTTCTAGACACTGATTTAGACGCAGACGATTGGGATGGCTTAATAAATGATTTTAAAAAAATTGTCAAAGATCTAACTAAAAAAGAGTTTCCTCAAAATGTACATGATCAATTACTAGGTGCAATTAGTGCAGTATTTTTATCTTGGGAAAGCAATAGAGCCAAAGTTTATAGAAAATTAAATCAAATCCCTGCTGAGTGGGGAACCGCTGTTAATGTTCAGTCCATGGTATTTGGTAATATGGGAGATAATTGTGCAACAGGAGTTGTATTTACAAGAAATCCATCTGATGGTGTAAACGAAGTTTATGGAGAATATTTAATTAACGCTCAAGGGGAAGACGTTGTGGCTGGAACAAGAACTCCTCAATATATAACAAAGAAAGCTAGAACAGATGCAAAGGCAAAAGCAGCTTCAATGGAGGAGTCTATGCCCAAGGTATTTAAGCAACTAGATAAAATTTTAAAAGTTTTAGAAAAACATTATAAAGATATGCAAGATGTAGAATTTACAGTTGAAAATAATAAATTATGGATGCTACAGACAAGGTCCGGCAAAAGAACATCAAAATCTGCAGTTAGGATTGCAGTAGATATGGTTAGAGAAAAATTAATTTCAAAAAAAGAAGCAGTAATGAGAATAGATCCAACTTCTTTAGATACTTTATTACATCCAACATTAGATGAGAAAAGTACGGTAAATGTTATAGCAAATGGATTACCAGCTTCTCCAGGAGCTGCAAGTGGTAAGGTTGTTTTTTCATCAGAAGAAGCTGAAAGATTAAACGATGTGATGCAAGATACAATATTGGTTAGAGTCGAAACTTCCCCAGAAGATATTCATGGAATGCATGCTGCAAAAGGAATTTTAACTGCAAGAGGTGGAATGACAAGCCATGCAGCAGTTGTTGCTAGAGGTATGGGAAGACCTTGTGTATCTGGCTCAAGTGAAATTGATATTAATTATGAAGCTAAAACATTTAAAACGTCATCTACTGAAGTTAAAGAAGGAGATATTATTACAATAGATGGTTCAACAGGTAGAATTATTTTAGGAGAAGTGCCAACAGTTAAACCAGAAATTTCTGATGATTTTTCAAAACTAATGAGTTGGGCTGATAGTTTTAGAAAGTTAAAAGTAAGAACTAACTCTGAAACTCCACTAGATACAAAAACTGCAAGAGATTTTGGAGCAGAGGGTATTGGTCTTTGTAGAACTGAACATATGTTTTTTGATGAAGAAAGAATTTTATCTGTTAGAGAGATGATTTTATCTAAAACAACAGAAGATAGAAGTAAAGCTTTAGAAAAACTTCTACCACATCAAAAAAAAGATTTTATTGAAATATTTAAAATCATGAATGGTCTTCCAGTTACTGTAAGATTGTTAGATCCACCATTACATGAATTTCTTCCTAAAACTGAAAAAGAAATTAATGATATTGTAAAAGTTGTAGGTCTTCCTTTAAAAGAAATTGAATCTAGAATAAACGAACTACACGAACAAAACCCAATGTTAGGGCATAGAGGCTGTAGATTAGGGATTTCATTTCCAGAAATTTATGAAATGCAATGTAGAGCAATCTTTGAAGCTTTATCAGAACTTAAAATTAAAAAAATTAAATCAGCATTTCCAGAAATTATGATTCCACTAGTATCGACCGAAGCTGAAATAAGAATTATGAAAGACCTAGTTGTAAGAATTGCAAAAGAAGTTCAAAAAGATAAAAAAGTTAAAATTAATTATTTAGTTGGAACCATGATTGAATTACCAAGAGCAGCTATTAAAGCAAATGATATAGCAAAACATGCAGAATTTTTCAGTTTTGGAACTAACGATTTGACCCAAACAACATTTGGTCTCAGTAGGGATGATAGTGGTAAATTTTTAAACGACTATATTGAAAATAAAATTTTTTCTATAGACCCATTTATCTCAATTGACGATGGTGTAGGTGATTTAATAGAAATTGCAGTTGAAAGAGGAAGAAAACAAAATAAAAAAATTAAACTTGGAATTTGTGGTGAACATGGTGGTGATCCCAAAAGTATTCATTTTTGTGCTAAAGCAGGATTAGATTATGTTTCTTGTTCACCTTATAGAGTGCCAATTGCAAGATTGGCTGCAGCGCAGGCTGAGCTATCTAAAAAAACTAAATTTCCAACTTAAAATCAACAGCTGGTGCACTATGTGTGATGCTGCCAATAGAGATTCTATTAACACCTGTTGAGGCAATTTTCTTAACTGTTTTTAAGTTAACATTTCCAGAAGCTTCAGTTTCGTAATGTTTTTTAGCCATTTTAACACCACACTTAAGAGTTTTATTATTCATATTATCAAATAATACTGTATTAAACTTTAAACCCATTATTTGGTTAAGTTGTTTTAGATTATCAACCTCTACTGTAATTTTTCTTCCTTTTTTATTTTTAATTGCAAGAGATACTAAAGTTTTGATATCAGAACTTGCTATGTGATTATCTTTAATTAAGAACTCATCACTTAAGTTAAACCTGTGGTTAGTGCCACCACCTAGTTTGACAGCATATTTTTGTATTACTCGTAAAGTTGGAATTGTTTTTCTAGTACAGCAAATTTTACACTTTTTATTAACCAGCTTAACAAATTGATTGGTTTTAGTAGCAATCCCAGAGATATGGCTCATGAAATTTAAAGCAACTCTTTCACCAATTAGAATATTTTCAGCTTTACCCTCAATTGCAGCTATTACATCATTTTTATTAACAAAGGAGCCTTCTTTTTTTTTAATAATAAATTTAATCTTACTATCTATTAACTTAAATGTTTGTTTTGCAAATTCTAATCCAGCTAATATAGCTTGTTGGTTAGAAATTAATTTAACTTTTATTATCTTGCTATTTTTAACTAAGCTTGAAGTAACATCACCAGAAGGGTATAGATCTTCATTTAAAGCAAGCTTTACAACATTCCTGATATAATAATTACTTAATTTAATTTGAGACACTTTTATTATCTGCCAATCGCAACCATTCTTTCAACGGGAATTCTTGCTTTTTTTATTGTTTCTTTATCCATTATGATTTCACCAGTTTCATTTTCTAGGCAATCTAAAATTTTTGGTAATGTAATTTTTTTCATATGAGGACAAAGATTACACGGTCTAATAAATTCTACATTTGGATTTTCTACTTGAATATTGTCACTCATTGAACACTCAGTAACCATCATAACTTTTTTTGGTTGATTGTCCTTAACATATTTAATCATTCCGCCAGTTGACCCAGCAAAGTCACTTGCTTTGATTACGTCAGGTGGACATTCTGGATGAGCTATTATTTTAATACCAGGATTTTTTGCTCTTATATCGTGTATTTCTTTTTCAGTGAATTGGTCATGAACCATACAAATACCTTTCCAAGCAATAATTTCAATATCAGTTTGAGAAGCAACATATTTTGCTAAGTAATCATCTGGTAAAAAAATAACTTTTTTAACTCCAAGAGATTCTACAATTTTAACTGCATTTGCAGATGTGCAGCAAATATCTGTTTCAGCTTTTACATCCGCTGAAGTATTTACATACGAGACAACTGGTACACCTGGATATTTTTCTTTTAATAATCTTACATCTTTACCTGTGATTGATGATGATAAAGAACAACCAGCAGTCATATCAGGAAGCAAAACTTTTTTTTCTGGACTCATCAACTTAGATGTTTCAGCCATAAAATGTACACCTGCCATTACAATAATATCAGCTTTAGTTTTTGAAGCCTCTATTGCAAGAGCTAAAGAGTCTGCAGCAACATCTGCAATACCATGATAAATTTCTGGGGTTTGATAATTGTGAGCAAGTATAATTGCATTTTTTTCTTTTTTTAATTGATTAATTCTATGAATGTAAGGAGCATGAACTGACCATTCAATCTCAGGCATAACCTTTGAGATTTTTTGATATATCGGATCAGTTGCTATTCTTACTTCTGTTGTAAAATCCATGTCGAAACTTATCAATTAGGTTAATATTTGTCATTTTATTATTGACGCACAAATTTTGTAATTTTAGTAAGGGGCGTTCTGTTACCCGGTGCCCCAGACCGTGCTTTTATAATTAACCTAAGTTAATTATGCAGCAATAGCGTAACTTTCGTTAGCATTTAAAGT
>Ga0209502_10000753_pt1 | contig 32581 bp, 34 predicted proteins | sample ArcticOcean_MG_C_10_FD_187442 | JGI IMG/M metagenome (GOLD analysis project Ga0209502, IMG submission 187442) | Marine microbial communities from western Arctic Ocean - ArcticOcean_MG_CB11_90 (SPAdes) (version 2) | ecosystem: Environmental > Aquatic > Marine > Oceanic | place: Arctic Ocean... | reverse complement strand
AATCATGGGTAAAGATTTAGAATTATCTAAAAAAGAAGCAAATTTACAAAAGATAAAAGATAGAGGTGTTAATATAAACAAGGCTAAAACAAAAGATCAAGAAGAAGAAACAAAAGGTCCTGGTATGCTCGATTCACTAAAAGCTCAATTTGCAAAATTAGGAGATAATCAAACTGTTGGCGAATTGGGAAAGATATTTTTAATTGCTGCAGGTCTTTTTGCATTTTCTAAAATTGCAGGAAAACTTAATAAAGTAATCGCACCAATAATAAAGTTTTTTGCTGAAGATTTAATACCATCCTTTAAAGAATTAAATACAGATATATTAAAAAGTTCTACTGGTTATCTTGGTATTGGTGGTTTGATATCTAAATCATTTTACACATTTGGACTTCGAGCTACAAAATTCTTTGCTGGTGTTACCGCAAACACAGCTAGATATTTTGCTGATTTGTTTAAAATTAAAATTACAATGCCTAAAGGTCTTACTGGCATAAGTACTAAACTTGGAGCTTTAACAGCAGAAGGATCGTTTTTAGGAAAAATAGGATCAATGATTAGTTCATTAACTAAATCATTTACTACTGCTGCAAGTGGATTTGCTAAACTACCAGGTATTGCACAAGTATTAGGTTTTGGTTCAAAAATTATTAGATTTGCAGGACCTATTGGTCTTTTTATACAAGGAGTAATTGGTCTATTTTCAGGTATATCGGAAGCAGTAAAAGTATTTAAAGCAGGTGGTAACATATTTGATGTTATTGGTGCCTTTGTCACAGGAGTTTTTGACGCTATTGTTGGTGCAACATTGAATTTACTTGCTGATATTACAGGATGGGTTTTAAAAAAAGTAGGACTAGTAAGTTTAGGTGAGTTTATACAAGACCTTGATTTTTCAATAAGTGGATTAATAGATATGGGTAAAGCAATATGGAACAATTTCAAAAAAATGATTAACACATTTATAGGTGCTGCTAATGATTTAATACCTTTTGGAGATCCAATTCCTTATATATCTGTTGATGGCAAAACAAGTGCTGAAATAAAAGTAGATAGAAACGAAGCAATAAAAGAAAGCGAAGTAAAAGACGCTATAAACGCTACAGGTAAATATCAAAGTCTTGATGAAGGTTTTGATAGTGCGTTTGATGATAATATTAAATCAAATGTATCTAATACATACACAGATAAAATAATGCTAACAAATAATATGAAAGAAAAAACAACGACATTAAATGCTGTTGCGGCTGCTAGTAAAACTAATACAGCAGGATCATCTAATATTAATGTAGTTAAAGGTGGTAATACTAGTAATTCAACGATAAATCAAACTGCTGTTCAAACTGCTGATATTTCGATTAGTCATTCTGATCCAACTGGAGAATTATTCTCAATGGCAGGATCATAATATGACTACACTATTTAACGCAATCTGGTTTATACTTTGTTTGATTATGTTTGGATTGTTAATTGTTTATTTGTGTATTGAAACAACTATCCTTTTTGTTTTAAATGTTTTTCAGTCCAAATGTCAAAGATAATATTTCTATCATCACACCATTTACGAGCAGACGCAAACTTATCTCTATTCATTTGATAGGTTTTCATTTCGTATAATACAGTTGATTTTCTTTTACCTTTGCCACCGACTGGCGGCCGCATATCTTTAGATGGTTTGACTTCTATTAGATGAGTTCTCAACTTACCATCTTTGGTTTTTACTTTGATGAGAAAGTCAGGAAAGTATCTACGCACTTTTTTAGTCATGCTGTCGTAGTAAGGTATAACCACTTCTTCACTTGCCCAACCTACTATGCTGGGATTAATGTCAAAATATTTCATACACCTACGTTCCCACATTGATCGATACACTATATTAGTGTTATCGCCTATGTATTTGCTAGGGTTTTGTGGTGTATATTTACCTTTGTATTTTTGTGATCTTTCATTCATATCATATAAATAGTTATAACAATATTTAGTAAGGAAAACAATGGGAAATTTATTTAACGCTCTAAACAATCTAAAGACCAATATATTTGGTGGTAAGGGCAATACAGGTCACACTAGACCGCCTGCTTCAAGAACACAAGATATTATGATGAGCGAAAGTCCAACTGGTAGACTTAGTGAAGATCCTTTAGCGTTTTCTTCTTTCTCATATCCTCGTGATGTAACGAATGACGCTCAAAACGGTCATTATTTACTATTCTATGTCAATGTACAAAACAGAACAAAGTATGCATATACAGACAATAAAGGAAAAACTGTTGGTAGCATAAAACAAATTGCAGTAAATGACTATGGTGGTGATGATGATGGACCTGCTATAGGTACTAGAGCACTTGATAGAAAGAATATTGATACGAAAGGTATGAGCCTTGGTGAAAAAGTTTATTATCAAAATAGATCAAAGAAAAATCTTGGTGCAGCTTCAGTTCCTAAAGATAACTTATTTTCACAAAGAAGTGATACTCGAAATAGAGGAGCAATAACAGGTGTAGGTGCAAAAGCAAAAACAACAACAAGAATTACAGATTCAATTGCTATCTATTTACCACCTAACGTAGTAGATACTACCTCTGCTACATATAATGATATGGCAACAGGTATGATGGGATACGCAGCCGCAGGTGCTTTAGACTTTAGTACGTTTGTAGGTGATGGTGATTACGAAGCTGCAGCTAAAACATTAACAGGTGGATTCGCAGCATTTACTACCGAGGCATTAAAAAGATCAGCGGCCGCATTGGCGGAAACATTATCAGGATCAGAAGGTGCAGTAGAATTGGGAAATAGAGTATTTGGTCAAGCAGATAATCCTTATCTTGAAGTGTTATTTGAAACAATGAATGTAAGATCATTTACTTACAACTTTACATTTGCTCCTAGAAATATAGAAGAACGAGATGAGTGTCAAAGAATTATACAATTATTTAGATTTCATATGGCACCTGAACTACAAGGTGGTCAAAGTCGTTTTCTAACGTTACCTTCCGAGTTTGATATTCACTATATGTATCAATCAAAGACTGGTATCGCAACTGAGAATGATTATTACAATAGAATAGGTACTTGTGTATTAGAAAATTGCGAAGTCAACTATACACCTGATGGTGTTAAATCATTTAAAGATGGTTCTCCTACAAAGATTAACATGGCATTAACATTTAAAGAAACAGAAATATTAACCAAAGAGAAAATTGGAAAAGGATATTAATCATGTCATTTTTCAATAAATTCCCATTACTTGCATACGATATTACTAATACAGAAACGTATAAGTTAGTACCAGACATTTTAAGACGTGTCAAGTTAAAATCAGCAATCGCAGCTGGTCAAATGATATTTGATAAGTATGATGTTAAAGAAGGTGAGAAGCCTGAAGATGTCGCATACAAATGGTTCGGTGACGCAGAATTTCATTGGGTGATACTAATGACAAACAATATAACAGATAGATTTTATGGATGGCCGTTGTCACAACCACAGTTTCACGAATATATCACAGACAAATACGCAGATATTGATGCCATACATCATTACGAGATTACAAAAACAAGTGGTAACACAGCAAGTCAAGGACCTGGCGACTATTCATATCTAGTTGAATGTAATAGTGATGAAGCTGACGCAACACCAGTGACAAATATGGAATATGAACAAAGACAACAAGATAGTATCAGACAAATTCGATTATTAGATAAAAGATATTTAAGTACCTTTGTTGAGGAATTCAATAATCTAATAACAGAGTAATATTATTATGGCAAAAATAAAGCATCCAGATGAGATTGCCTTTGCAGGTGATTATAACTTAGCACACATTGATTTGTTTAATCATAAAGGTGAAGCACTTGATCTTAAAAATATTGTACAAGAGTTAAACATATACGAATCCATCTACAAGAACGCACTCACAGGATCAATCGTTGTTGCTGACGCAAATAACTTCATTGGTAAGATGGATATACAAGGTCTTGAGCGACTATCATTTAAATTAGAAACACCTGGCGTACATACAAAAGAATTAAGCATAGACGCAAGTATGGAAACAGGTGAGCCTTTTCATGTCTATAAGATATCAGATAGAAAACAACTCAATCAAAACCTAACACTTTACACTTTACACTTTGCAAGTCGTGAGTTTATGAGAAATTTACGAACCAAAGTAAGTCAAGCGTATAGTGGTACATTGGATAGTGCAGTAATGAGTATTTTTCAAGACAAGAATTATCTTGATAGTAGAAAACATTTATATTACGAGCCGACAGGTAATAATGATAAAATAGTTATACCTAATCTACGCCCATTTGACGCAATCAATATGATTGCCAAAAAGGCTTTACCACAAAAGTCGCATGGTGTCGGGTATTACTTCTATGAAACAACAAAAGGGTTTCACTTTAAATCATGGGAGAATATGTGTTCAAGTAATGGCGTATCACCAAGAAGACCTAAACAAACATTTTACTATATGCCAATGAAGATGAATGATCCTGACATAGAAGATAAGATAGGACATCAATATAAATCAGTCGAGAGTTATCGTTTCATAAACAACTTCCATGATGTTGCAGCCAATACTGCCTTAGGTACATATGGTCATAGAGTGATTACGCATAATATGTTTGACAAGACTTATAACGAATCAGACTATAACTACCATACTCAATTTGGTAGTTCCATACACGCTGACCATGAAAATAACTATACAGATCAAGGTAAACACGCTGTCGTAGATTCTGTTGTAGATTATGATAATTTAACCAATGTATCAGACTATCCTGAATCAAGAGTATCGTTACAAAGTTCAACAAAGTTCCTACATGATGATGACGTAGGTATGTATGGAATAGATGCATTCCTAGACGGTAGCACGACCGCACAAAGGGTATCACAGAAAAATCAAGTAGTACACGGCACAACTCTTAAACTTCTTGTGAAGGGTCAATCCTACATACAAGTTGGGGATGTCATAGAGTTTAATCTAAGACCACAAGATACGAATAAAGAACTAATAAATGTAAAAGACCATCGTTTCGCAGGTAAGTATATCGTTACCAAGATACGACACAAAGTTTCAAATAGTGAATACAAGATGGTCCTTGAGTGCGCCAAAGACTCTAGTTTTTCATCATTGGCAAGTGGCACAGTAAAATGGACAACAAAAAAACAAAGAGGTATGATAGTAACCACTTATACAGACCAAGAATTGGATGTGAATGAATAGAGAAGTTCCTCGTAGATTCCCTCAAACTTTACGAGATTTTTTTTTATACGAACAACGTAGGGAAGCAGATAAATTCGCTTCCCAATTCTTTACAAAACTTCTAAAGGTTTTGATAGTCGCTAATGTAATACTTGGGAGTATGACACTATATGATCGATTTATATACACATCCGAAGATCCTATACTGATAAGGTATGCAAATGAAGTACCTTATAGAAATGAAATTTAGAAAAAACTATCAAAAAGAGTTATGCACCCTTGTACACTCCGCGGATGATTACAGTCGAAGATATACCGAAACAAGTAATGCTAATCTTTTGATAGAATATCATAAGGTCGTAGAGAGAATAAAGAGATTAAAAGAATGGATACTATACAATGAAAAGAATAAATAGAATATATAAGGGAGTCGCAGTATGAATAGAAACACATGGGTTATCTACACATTGAGATGTAAAATACATGATTGTAGAGATAAAGGAAGATTTTTAAGAGCCAAATGGTATCGTAGTGTATTGAAAAGGTATGTACAAATCATGCATAGGCTGAATAAAGCGTAGATGGAAAACATAGGGATCCTCTGTGTAATGGTCATATGTTTGTATATTATCTATGTACATATAAGAATAAAGTAAGTGGTATTAAATAGCCGTTTATAACAGAATCCCATGTGGACTTAATCTGCAGGGACTCGGATGAAAAAAGGAAAAGATATATGAAAAATTTTATGGGTAAAGATGGCTTTCAATGGTTCGTAGGGGTCGTTGAGGACCGTCAGGACCCAAAGACGTTAGGGCGAGTGCGAGTTCGTTGTCTAGGCTATCACACAGAGGACCTTGTCAAGTTACCTACGTCTGATCTACCATGGGCACACCCTATGAACCCTATTACATCAGCGACTGTATCTGGCATAGGTCAGACTCCCCTTGGTGTGGTTGAAGGCACGTGGGTCGTGGGTTTCTTTACGGACGGCAGCGAGGCACAGCAGCCTGTTATCATGGGGACTTTGCCTGGGGTGCCTGCTAACTTACCTACGAAGGATTCAAATAAAGGATTTCAAGATGCTTCTAACGCTAACTATCCTAAGTATACCGAAACGGATGTCAATCGTCTGGCGGTGAATGAGAAGACGGACGATGTTGAGAGTAATCCTCATAGTACTCTCACGCTACGTAGAGCGGATCGAGACCTTGCGGTGGGTATTGCACAGATTGACGGAGTTTTTGATGGTGTGGCACCCATAGATAATGACCTTGATGTGACGAGCTGGTCTGAACCCGAAACTTCTTACAATGCAACCTATCCTCGTAATCATGTCTATGAGAGCGAAGGCGGACATCTAAGAGAGATGGACGATACGCCTGGCGCCGAGCGAATACATGAACGCCATACGTCTGGCACAGGATACGAAATTGGTCCGAACGGAACTCGAATCACAAGAATCAAAAAGGATAACTATACCATCATTACAGAAGACGACTATATGCACATACAAGGTACCGGCCGCCATACCATTGACGAAGGTCTACGAATACGAGTCAATAGTAAAGGGGAAGCAAATAACAACTATAACATAGAAGTCGGCCAGGGTTCTAACGTCAACGTAGAAGTCAATGGTGGTAACATCAACCTAACCACATTGGGGTCAGGTCAAGACGCTGGGGATATAAACATCAATGCCTCTCGTAATCTAAACATACAAGTGGGTAACAATATGAACATTGGTGTATCTGATACCATCACAGAAACAAGTAAGAGTAAAACACAGAGTACACAGAACACACATACACAGAACGCTTCGTTACATGACATCAATGGTAATCGTATCGACCTGAACTAGTGTGCTGGTGCAGTCAGATTCACTAGGGGGAAAACTTGGTTAAGACCCGCCAGTAGTCATAAGGGATCTGTTCGTACATAGACCGTTCTTTACTCAACTTTTTCCTATGGTTTTTTTTCGTACTTTTTTTTCTCAGGATTCCAACGGTCCTAAGTGGAGAGTTGTATAAGTATTAATGTAGTCTAACAAAGGAGAATTATGAGCAATAAGGACACCTATAAAAGAAAACATCGATACCTAGACAATCAAATCAATACCCTCGAAAAACACAATTCATACAATCGAGCACTCATATCAGATTTAAAGAGAAAGAAAGTGCAGCTGAAACATAAGCATATCTCAAAGGAAAGAAATCAAGCAAGAGAAAATAAATACAATGCTTCTGAGTATAGGAAACGAGCATTATCTATGACTGCTTGACAAACTCTTTCATATGTGATATACTATACCTATGTTACACAAAATAAGCGAACTATGTAATAAGATAGACTCTATCAAAAAATACAGCGATACTCTTCGGAAGTTAAAGTATGGGGAAGATAAAGCCCCGGTCGAGGTCATTGATAATGTCATTGCGGAAATACAAGCGGAATGTCTGCTCATTGCAAATGATAAGTCTTCTTATACTACGAGTAAAACATAAAAAAAATCGGAAAAAAACTTTCACTACCTGCGAAGGTTATAAATATCTCTATATGAAAACATTTAAGCAAGTAGAGACCATTGACGCTATCTGTGAGTCCGTTTATAAAGACTTACCCATAACGGAGGCGTTGTATCAAGGTAAGAAGGTAAAACTGAATGACCCGATACGTGGTGGTAGTAAGAAGTTTTATGTGTATGTACAAAATGGCGATAAGGTAAAGAAAGTATCCTTTGGTGATACAACAGGTCTATCGATCAAAAGAGATAATCCTGCAAGACGAAAATCCTTTCGTGCAAGACATAGTTGTGATACGGCGAAAGATAAAACAACTGCAAGATATTGGAGTTGCTACCAATGGCGTGCCAACGCACCAGTCAATAACTAGAACTCTCCATGATTAATCCTGTTCTGATTCATAAGCACCTTATTATTCGAGCAGAAGCAAATAAAGTTCCCACAGACGAAGAAACATTAAGCAAATGGTTAAAAGACTTTATCACTTCTATTGATATGAAGATACTCATGGGACCTTATGTCAAGTATTGTAACATGGAAGGTAATCGTGGCATTACAGGTATTGCTGTGATTGAAACAAGTCACATTGCCATTCACGTTTGGGATGAACCGATACCGGCACTCATGCAAATAGACGTTTACTCTTGTGCGGCCTTTGACCCTTATAAGATTGCGGAGAAAATCAAGAACGACTTTGATGTTGTCAAGATTGATTATAAATATTTAAATAGAGAAACAGGACTTAAACCCATACGACTTAAAAAATAAAAGGTATTTCTATGCAATGTGTTGCCAATATACCCTACATTAAATGTTATGTAAAGAAAGAATATCTTTACGACCTAGAAAAAGGTCATGGAGAGTTTGAAGAATGTATTTTATTAGCAGTTAAATCTATGCAAGGTCGAGCACTTATGTTTGAAGCCTACCTACCACAGTATGGTGCTTGTTATGACAAGTTTCCTTTATCTGCATTTGTCTGGAAAAAAGATATCAAAGAAGAAGAACAACTACCTTTAAATGTGATTGAACTGTGGGATGCTTTTAGTTATGATATACAAGTATGGACCAAACGATTACTTAAAAATTGTGATGTAGATATAATGATAAAAGGTAAAGGTAAGATGTCTGGTGAATATCTATTTACAATTGATAATGTCCATAGTGATCCTAATATGATTAATGTAAGTCCTTCAGAAGTTCCTTCGGAACATAAACAATTCAATATCGGTAAGTTAGACAATGGTCAATTCTTTGCTCAACCTAACAATCGTATGTTATGGTATGAACAATCATTAACACCAAGTGAATTAAAGAAACCTGACTTCAAAGTATCAACAAAGTACTTCTTTTGTGAACAGGATAGTAAGTGGGTATTTGGTGATAGTGATGATTACTTTTATGAAGAAACGGAACGTAAAGACTAACTACCAATCAGATTTTCCTATTTCTTTACCAGTTTCTTTATCAATACATCTAAACCCAGCAAGACGATAATGTTTGCCGTCTTCTCCTAACCAATAATCACCTTTAGCCCAATATATAGGATTATCTATGTAATCAATAAAGACAGTATGCTTATCAATAAGTGCTTCTGCTTGTGGTCTACATTTTTGTGTTTCATCAAAAGGAAACTCTAGTATGCCTAATGTATATATTAATACTTCTATTATCTTCATATCTATATTATAACATTTTTTATTATGATAATCAAGCAAGTGAGGATCGGTATCCTTATAAGTATGTGTGTGCGTCTTTCAGAAACCACCTGAGCTCCAAGTAGCGAAAATCATATGATAAAGATAATAGTATTAATAGTAGTAGTAATAACAATGTATAGTTGTGGTATCAAACCTAAGATAAGTTGTAAGGTTGATACTATCAATAATGCTATAACTGAATGTAAAGAAAACCCTCAATTCGGAGTTGGAATATCTAAAGATTTTTAATTGGTCGGAGTGGCAGGATTCGAACCTGCGGCCCTCTGGTCCCAAACCAGATGCGCTACCAGGCTGCGCTACACTCCGTTATATGTTATTTGTTAATGCCGTGTAATAATCGAAGTGGGCGAAGTGAATCCCAAAACTTCTCTAATGCATTTACATTATTAGTAGGGTGTGTTTCTAGTTTCTTATTTGTACTAGTGCAACTTACACATAGTATTAATATAAATGATAATATTAATAGTTTACTTTTCATTCTTGATTATGTCTAGGATCTTGTTGTCGTATATATTCTTTATTAATTGTTGCCCACTCTTTTTCTAATAACAATGGAGATTTTTCTTTTTCATCTGAATAATCTCTTTCAATTATCATATCAATATAATGTTTGGCTTTTTCAAGGTCTTGTTTATTACCTTTACTACCATGCCTACAAATATACTTAATTGCATTGCCTTCAGCAAATGGTAATTGATTCTTGTTTATAAATTCACTAGGTTGTATTTTCATATTCTTATAGTGACTGCCACCTACTTGTTTATCGTATGGGTTGTTCATGTTATATCCTTATGTTATTGCTTGTTGTGTATTGTAAGTCTTACTTTGTAATAATGCTTTCACTATTGGTTTCAATAAGACTTTTTGTTTTCTACTAATTTTATAATCGTTATTACTTACAACTTTATCTTTAACCCATCTAGGTTCTATATTAAGTAATTTACAATACTCTTGAAATTGAGGATCATCACTCATAATCCAGTTGATGGCTTCTATCTTATGTTTAAGATATTTCTTACTTAAACCAGGATATCTTGCATCCTCAATTGCTTGTGTTAGTATTGCTGTAATAAAATTTGCTTCACCTTGTACTCCTGCTTCTATCATATTATATTCCCTCTCCTGCTACATATGGATTATCATGTTTAACTTCTTCATCTGAATCAACTTCATCTGAATCAGCTTTTCCACCATATAATATTCCTTCACTAAATCCTGATTCTTTAAATCCTGATTCTTTTTGTGCCCAAAATTCAGCATAAGGAATAAATTTATCTTGTTTATAATCGTAAACTTGTCCTTTATATACAGTAGATTTCAATTCAATTTCTTTTAATTGAATTAAGATATCTTTTGCGTTATCTAAATTGCCATCGTCAATATTATCAATTGCATTTTGAATAACATCAACTTTATTATTATGTCCATTAATGTACATTTTTTTTCTCCTTATTTGTTTTCATATTATATTCCTATTCCATCTAATCTATAATCTATAACTGGTACAAAATCATAGGCATATTCATTATCAGGTAATGTACCTGACATTTGAACATTACAATCATTTGCTTTTCTTTTATCAAAGAAAGTCTGTAAAGTTTTCTTCAAGTTTGTTGCCATTTGTTCGTGTATTGAAACATCAAACTTAGCAAATAAAGTACCACACACAATGGTACAATCAGTAGCACTTTCAGCTAACGCAAGTTTCATTATATTTTTTCTCAATTGTTCGTTTGTCATAATGTTTTCTCCTTTTTATTGTTTATAATATAAATTCTCGTTTAGTTTCTTAATCAATTTACTTTGATTAAACATTGTCATAGTAGGGTTATCATATACTACTTTATTAACATTGTCAACTCTTTTTATTAGGAGTTGAATTCTTTGTTTTTTTTCTTTTTCTTGTGAATAGATAGAACCGATCATAGTGGTAGTACCTAACAAAGCAAAAACAAAACCAATTAGAAAGTTATTTGCCTCAACAGATCCAGTAGCAAATATCATAAGAACTAAACCAATTATTCCTAAAAATACACTCATGTTTTTAAATTTAATCATTTAATTCCTCAGCAATTACCTCATCAACATTATCAAAATCAATTTGAACCATATCAAGGTTTGGTATACTCAATATATTCATTCTAGCTGTTTCGTAATCAATTGATTTATCTTTTAGTTTTGAGATCAACTTATCAATTTGATCTGTAACTGTATCTGTGATATAATCTTTTAGTTTTTGTGACATATTTTATTCTCCTTTATTGTTTGTTTCATAATATAAGTATATTCTATCATAATTTTTGACGTTTGTATATAGCACAAAGTGTCGCAGTTAATAGAATCATTGTTTTTATTTGTTTTTCTCATAATATACATATATAATACACTAAAAACCAATAGATTACAAGAAAAAAATGGAGTGAAATGGGTAAAAAATTAAAATGTTGCAAAAATACAACAAAAAAAGAACAAAAATAGAACATTTTAAAGATTTTCCGACCTGGTCCTAGGAACCAGGCCGTGCATCCAAGTTTTTCCGTCTCCATCAAAACTTGTAACTACATTATATCATTTTTGCAAGGTTTCGTCAAGCACTTATAAATAGTTATTATTAAATTTATTAGTTATCCAAAGGAAAAAAACTATGTACGAATATAAATGTATAATTACAAAAATAGTTGACGGTGATACTGTTGACATTGACCTAGATTTAGGTTTTGGTGTTTGGCTTAGAGATGAAAGAGTAAGACTCAATGGTATTGACACTCCAGAATCAAGAACATCTGACAAAATTGAAAAAGTATTTGGTCTGGCTGCCAAAGAAAGATTAAATTCACTATTAGGTGGAGAAGCAATCTTGTTATCACAGGTAACAAAGGGTGGAGAAAATATGAAAGGCAAGTTTGGTCGTATTCTAGGTAACTTTAGAACTATGAACGGCGAAAATGTTGCTGACGTATTAATGAACGAAGGACACGCTGTTGCTTACAACGGTGGTGACAAAGACAACGTTCAAAAACAACATCTACTTAACAGACAAAGATTAATTGATGAAGGAAAAGTTCCTACACCAGAAGGTATGTCAAAAGTTAAAGGTGCGTTCAATGAATTCAAGGCAACTAAGCCGCCATTAAAGAAAAAAACAAATAAAAAGAAAAAGTAACATAATATAGGAGGACGCTCCAATGAAATATCTTAAAAAAATATTTGATTGGGTTATTCGATCATATGAATCTGAAAAACCTGAATTTAGACCAAAAAAAGTTTATAAGATAAAAGGTAGAACATACTATTTAAGAAAAGTGAGAAAAAAAAAATGATTGGCGAATATACTGTTAAGATAGGTAAAAAACTTTTTAATTACACAAATGTGAACGATATTCCCGAAGAATTCGATCATCTTATAAAATTTTTACCAACATTACCATCTGAACCACATACTGAGGAAGAACATAGAGAAATATCAACTTATAATGTTAAATTGCAAGAGTTAATGAAAAGGGAACAAAAATAATGCCAGCGGTTACTAGAAAAGGCGATGCTGATGTACCTCATTGTAGTGGTATGGTTAGATTAGGTGCCTCAACAAATGTATTTGTTAATGGCATAGGCGTTTCAAGACAAGGTGACTCTAACACTCCTCATTTAAGACCGGGTGTGCCGTGTCCTGGTCATGCAGCCAGTATAGCTACAGGATCAACAACTGTAAGAATAAACGGCAAAGGTTGTGGAAGAGTTGGTGATGGTATAGCAGGTTGTACAGCAGTTGCCTCAGGATCAAGTAATGTATTTGCTGGGTAATATCATTATAAATAGTATTAGGAGAGATTAAATGGCAAGTTATGACGCAGGTACACTAACAAATCAAAGTAAAAGAAGTGCGAGAATCTATAAAGATTTAAATTTAGATTTTCAACAGAATACTGCTACTAAAGATATTCAAACATTGTTTGATGTTGAGGCAGTTAAAAGAAGTGTACGAAATTTGATTAACTTAAATCATTATGAAAAACCTTTTCACCCAGAAATAGGGTCTAATTTAAGAGGTATGTTATTTGAATTAATAACACCTCAAATGACTCATGTTATTGGAAAACAAATAAGTCAATTGATAGAAAATTACGAACCAAGATGTAGATTAGTTCAGGTGGCTACAATGCCAGATTTAGATAGAAATGGATATGCTGTTTCAATATCTTTTTATGTTATTAATAATCCTGAACCAGTAATAGTCGAATCATTTTTAGAAAGATTAAGATAATATGGCAACTAAATTAGATATATCACAATTAGACTTTGATGGAATCAAAGATAATCTAAAAACGTTCTTATCACAACAGAACGAGTTTACTGATTATGACTTTGAAGGATCAGGAATGAATATTCTATTAGATGTCCTTGCTTACAACACTCACTACCTTGGTTACAATGCTAATATGTTAGCAAATGAAATGTATCTTGATAGTGCTGACCAAAGATCAAGTGTTGTGTCATTAGCAAAACAAGTTGGTTACACTCCAAAAAGTGCTACATCTTCACAGGCAACAATTGATGTTGTTATTAATAACGGAAGTGGTTCATCTGTTACTATGTCAAGAGGAACAAAATTTACAACCACAGTTGATGGAACAAATTATTCTTTTGTGGCAAATGCTGATATAAGTATTTCTCCACTAGATGGTGTTTACAAATTTTCTAATTTGGTAGTTTATGAAGGTACATATCTAAACTATAAGTACACAGCAAACACAAGTGACACCGATCAAAGATTTATTATACCAAATGATAATGTTGACACTAATACTTTAACAGTTAAGGTGCAAGAGTCTTCTTCCGACTCTACAACAAACACATATAAACTAGCAACTGGTATTACAAATATAGATTCCGCATCTAAAGTTTTTTTCTTACAAGAAGTTGAAAATGGAAGATACGAAGTTTACTTTGGTGATGGTGTTTTAGGAGAAGCAATCGCTGATGGTAACATTGTTATACTAGATTATATAACTTGTAATCGAGATGAAGCAAATGGCGCTAGTTTATTTACATTATCAGGAACAGTTGGTGGTTTTTCAAATGTAACTATTACAACAATTAATAATGCTAACGGCGGTGATGCTCCTGAAACAATTAAATCAATTAAGTATAATGCACCAAGAGATTATACAGCACAAGATAGAGCTGTTACGGCAGACGATTATAAAGTTCTAGTTAAGAGTTTATATGCCAATACTCAATCAGTTCAAGTTTATGGTGGTGAAGACGCTGCCACTCCTGACTATGGAAAAGTTTATATTTCCATTAAAGCAAAATCAGGTTCTAATTTAACAGAAGTAACTAAAGAAAGTTTAGTAAGAAGTCTTAAATCATATGCTGTTGCTTCAGTAACACCTATAATTATTGATCCTGAAACAACTTTCATAACGATTGCAACAAATTTCAAATACAATTCTGGTTTAACAACGAAAGATGTATCAACACTACAAACAAATGTAACGGATGCTATTTCAAGTTATAACACAGATACATTAGAGGATTTTACAGGTATGTTTAGATACTCAGCTGTTACTAAAACAATTGATGGTGCTGATACTTCTATTTTATCTAACATCACAACTGTTAATATGTACAAGTTCATTACTCCTACTTTAAATTCAGGATTGAAGTACACTCTTTCATTTAATAATGCATTTTATAACCCTCACTCTGGTCACAATACAAGTGCTGGTGGAATTGTTAGTTCAACAGGATTTAAAATTACAAATGATGATTCATTAAATGAACATTTTTTAGATGATGATGGTGCAGGTAACATAAGAGTTTATTATTTAAGTGGTACTACAAGAATTTACACAGATTCTACTTTTGGTACTATCAATTACACAACTGGAGAAATAATTTTAACTTCTGCTCACATAACAAGTATATCAAACGTTGATGGTGCGACTAGTACTCGAGTAAGAATAACCGTTAGACCAAATTCAAATGATATTGTACCTGTAAGAAATCAAATATTATCAATTGACTTAACTAACTCAACTATAACTGGATCAGTAGATACAATAGAAAGTGGTAGTTCACAAGCAGGAACATCTTATACAACAACTAGTAGTTATTAGGTGTTGATTAATGGACATTAAAAAAACAAATAAAAAAAAACTATCCACACTTGTTAGACAGCAAGTTCCTGAATTCGTTTTAGAAAATCATCCTAAATTTACAGAATTTCTTTCATCTTATTTCCTATTCATGGAATCTGCTGAATTAAATTTAGATACACTCACAGATATAGATCAGATACTTTTAGAAACAATAGGTACAGTAGATAGTTATGTGCTACTTAATCAAACAACTAAAAATGGATTAGATGCAGGTAATAAAATTGTAGATGAACAAAATACGTTCGGTGGTTCTTTTCGAAAAGGTGAAATCATTACAGGTTCAACATCTGGTGCCACATCAACTGTTCTAGCAGAAGATATCATATTAAATTCAAGATTATTTGTTTCAGCAAACAATGGATGGATAACAGGAGAAACTGTTACTGGTTCTACTTCAGGTGCAACTGCTAAAGTTGGTAAGTATCGTGCCAATCCAGTAGAGAACATTCAACAACTTTTAAACTATTCTGATCCTGACCATACGATAAGTGATTTCTTATCTCAAATGAAAGAGGAGTTTCTTAATACAATTCCTACAGATACAGATGACTCTGTAAGTACAAGAAAACTAATTAAGAACATTAAATCTTTATATAGAGCAAAAGGTACTGCAAAAGCACACAAGGCTTTTTTCAGAATACTATTTAACGAGAATTCAGAAATCTATACTCCGTCAGATGATATGTTGAGAGTATCAGATGGTTCTTGGAACGTTCAAACATTTATTCGTTGTACTCAAACAACATTACAATCATCAAATGATCCTATCTTTTTAACAGGTCAAACAATTACACAAGCAAATGATCCTGCTGACACTAATGTAAATGAAGCAACTGCGATTGTAGAAAGTGTATTAAAATTCCAAGAAGGTACTACACAAATTATTGAGATTTTGGTTAATACGGATACCGTAGTAGGAACTTTTGCAACCGGTGCTACTGTAACTGGTATAAGTAATGCAGACGCTGACCTAACAATTGGTGTAACTGTAACACAGGCATTAGCAACTGCTGTAATTTCAAATAATGGTAATACATTAACAGTTGGTGATGAAGCAGTTTTAACTGGCGGTGCAGGTGCTGGTGCTAGAATTCAAGTACGAGATATATCTGGTGCAGGTGTATCTGAAGTTATTGTTGATGCTAGCGGAGCAAATTATTTAGAAGGAGACATCCTAACATTTAGTTCAGGAACTGCTGAGGCAAAAGTTGCTATTGTTAATGGTGGTTTTGCTCCTGAAATAGGAAGTTTAAATATTCATGTTGAATTAGAATCAGGAACAATTACGGGTGGCGGATCAGGTGATTTACTATTCGAAGATGCTGTTGATAATGGTCTTGGTGGTAAATTTTTAGATTCATCTTCTAGTGTACAAGAATTCAGAATTAGAGTTGAATTAGAAAATGAAGATGGTGGTATATTATCAGAAGAAACAATTGGATCTAATTATATTTACATTGTAAATCAAGATAGTGAACCAGACAGACCTTACAATATGGAAGCTGAAGATCATATTGTATTAGAAGATTCTACAGCTTCAGAAGGAATTATTGGTAATAAAATAGTTCAACAAAATGCAACAGGCACAGGTGATATAACAGATGTGAGAATGATTGCAAGTGGTTCTGGTTACACAACTTTACCTACCGCAACAATTGATGGAACAAGATTTATTGGATTAGAAGGTGCAACAGATGACGGAACAACTGATTTTAGTCGTATTGAATTTGAAGATGGTGGAAGAATATTAAACGAATCTACTTTTGCTGTATTAAATGTTACTGGTGCAACTGTAATACCTTTTGGAGATGATATAGGTAGAGCAACATCATTATCTATTATTGAACATGGTATCAATTATACATCAGCACCAACTTTAGTGTTTCCTCATTACGCTGTGCTTAAAACAGTTTCAGGAACAATATCTACAGGCGAAACATTTACTTCAAATATAAGTGGTGCAACAGGCACAGTAGTTGACTATACATCACCTCTTTTAAAATATACAGCAACAACAAGTGAATTAGTTGAAGATGATACAATATCAACATCTGGAAGTCAAACTGCTGTTGTGGCAAAAACAGATCCATTAACCGGTACTGCAACAATAGGAACACTTATCACAACTGCTGGAAGATATATAAATCAAAATGGACATATTTCTGAAGGTTCTAAAAAAATTCAAGACAGTTTATACTATCAAGATTATTCTTATGTTGTAAAAGTTGCACAATCAATTAATAATTGGAGAGATTCTTTAAAAAGAGCTGTTCACCCAAGTGGTTTCTATGTAACGGGAGAAGTAAATATTCAAACACAACTAGCAGGTGGTGTTAGACAACCAGTTGGTGCTACATTGTCTTCTGGATTATTCTCTGGTACTTCAGACGCTCCAATCTACATGAGATTAAATACATTGTTCAATACTATCTTCAGCAGAAGAACAGGAGTTGGATTTAAATTTATGAGTAATGCTGCACAGTTAGATGGTAAAACTTTAGTATCATCAGCAGTTGCAAGAACAGGTAGTCCAGTAGAAGTTCATAATGATTATAGAGATACAAGTACAAATACTGAAAAAGAATTAAATCTATATCCTGAAACTACTTTGGACCTTGAAAGAAGAAGTAGAACGAATTTTTACACTAATACATCTTATTCGGTTAGAGATACTGCCGTTAAGAATGGATATGCATATGCAGGTCCTAGATTAAATACTTTAAATACATTTGGATTGTCAGCATATGCGGCGAATAATGCAATCACCTTAGAGGGTGGTACTGGTGCTGGAGAAATATTGCTAGAAGGTGCAACAGATGGCAATTCTGGTGTATTACAAAATGACGGATCAGAATCTTATAGTACTTCTATGAGTTCATGGGCAGATTTAAGATTTACAGGTACTTTAAATACATCCGTTGATGGAGAAACTATCAGATTGTCTGATTTAAGTGGTAGTACTTCAAATAAAAATGCTAAAACTAATTTTGCATTTCCAACAGAAGTCAGTAAATCTACATAGAAAACTCTTATAAATAATAGAAAGAAACATTAATATTTAATGGGAAAAAAACAATGGCAGCTATAATAACTAACAAATTTAGAATAAACAACGCTGAGCAGTTTGTTGAATCTTTTTCAGAAACAGCTGCTACAACGTATTACCTATTCATAGGAAGATCACACTCTTGGGCTTCAGACGTTGACGCACAAGGCAATACAATTGCAGAAGGAACAGACGCTTCTCCACCTACACCAAATGATGATGTAGCTTCAGAATTCTATAACTATGATGATATGTTAGGGGCAAAAATTATTGCTTCAACAGACGTATCACATTCTATTCCAAGAAGAAACTGGACAACAGGAACAACTTATGATATGTACGAACATAATATAAGTTCCGCAAATGCTACAGCAAGTGGTGCTACAAATCTTTATGACGCTACTTTTGTTGTAATGAATAGCTCTTATGCAGTTTACAAAGTAATTGAAAATGATGGTGCAACTGCTTCAACTGTTGAACCAACTTCAACTTCAAACTCAATTTTCACGACATCTGATGGTTATAAATGGAAGTATATGTATTCTTTAACATCTGCTCAAACTTTAAACTTCATGTCAACAGATTTCATTCATGTTTCAACTGACTCTACTGTATCAGCGGCTGCCGTTGATGGTGCATTAGACACAGTTCTAGTTGTTGCTGGTGGATCAAGTTATACAGTTACAGGTGGTGGTTCTTCAGGAACAATTTCTGCTATCCCAATTCGTGGTGATGGTGCAAGTGGTGTTGCTTCAGTAACAGTCGCTTCTGGTGCAATTACGGCCGTTTCGGTTACAACTGCAGGAACAGGATACACATATGCATATATTCGTAGTGCTGATGTTATTGCTGCTACAGGCGCTGGTGGTGCTGGATCAGCGTGTAATTTAAATGTAATTATTCCACCAAAAGGCGGTCACGGATATGACGCTCTTAAAGAATTAGGTGGATTTTATGTGATGATGAATAAGTCACTTGTTGGTCTTGAAGGTACTTCTGATATTGGTGTTACCAATGACTTTAGAAGAATTGGTCTTGTAAGAAATCCTACAAACTTTGGAACAACAACTGTTGCAAGTGCTGACACAAGAAGACAATTATATGCTACTGTATTTTCTTCTGTATCAGGAACATTTACTGCTGATGAAGAAATAAATCAGGCAAGTACAGGTGCTGTTGGTAAAGTTGTAGAGTATGACGCAACAAATAAAATTCTATACTGGTATCAAACTAGATTTCCAGATGTTGGAACAGATACGAATGGTAATCAAACTGCTTTTAGTGGTGCAAATGCAATCACAGGAGTAAGTTCAAGTGCTAGTGCAACTCCTAATACAAGTAGTTCAGCAACAGTAAATGCTGTTGTATTTAGTTCTGGTTATTCAACTCCAGAATTAGCATATGACTCAGGAGATATAATTTATGTGGAAGAAAGAAGTCCTATAACAAGGGCGTCTGACCAAACGGAAAACATTAAACTAATAATTGAATTTTAAATAATAAGGAAATAAATGCCAAGTAAAACTGATTTTAATGTTAGTCCTTACTATGACGACTTTTCAGAAGATAAAAAGTTTCATAGGGTTATGTATCGACCAGCTTTCGCTGTTCAAGCAAGAGAATTAACAACCCAACAGACAATATTACAGAACCAAATAGAATCATTTGGTGACCATATGTTTAAGCATGGGTCTATGGTGATTCCTGGTCAAATATCTTTTGACAAAAATTATTATGCTGTTAAATTAACTTCTTTCAATGGGACATTATCATTATACAACGAAAATACATTAACAGGCGGAACATCTGGTGTTGTTGCTGATGTTGTAGGATTTGTTGTAACTGATGGTACTGATCCTGATACATTATTTGTAAAATATAGAAACTCTGGTACTGATAATGTTTCTACTGTTTTTACTGACGGAGAAATAATTACAAGTGGACAAACTTTAGCTTCAACAGCAATCGTTTCAACTTGTGTGACTGGTTCTGCTGTAAACATAGACGCTGGTACATATTATATTAATGGATACTTTGTTAATGTAGATCAACAAACTTTAGTACTAGAAAAATATTCAGACACTCCGAGTTATCGTGTTGGATTAACAATTGTAGAAAATTTTATAACTTCAACAGACGATACAACTTTATTAGATAACGCAACTGGTTCATCAAACGCAAACGCAACCGGTGCTCACAGATTTAAAATAGATTTAACCTTAACAAAATTAGCTTTAACTTCAACTGCTGACGCAAGTTTCGTTGAGTTAATGAGAGTTGAGAGTGGTAGAGTTCAAAATAGAGTTGACAACACAGAGTACAGTCACCTTGAAGATACTTTAGCAAGAAGAACATTTGATGAGTCTGGTGATTATACTGTTAAAAATTTTGATTTAGATATAAGAGAACACTTAGTATCAGGAGCAAATCGTGGTATATTTACTTCTGATACAACTTCACCAGATGGTAATGTTGCTGTTGAAAGTAAATTAGCATTTGGTCTTGGTCAAGGTAAGGCATATGTTAAAGGATATGAAATTACAAAAATAGGAACAACTTATATTGATGTAGATAAGGCAAGAGAATTTGATACTGCTAGTGGCTCAACAACAAGATTTAATATTGGTTCTTATATTAATGTTAAAGATATTTACAATACACCTGACATTGGATTTGTTTCTGGAGAAGCAGAAGCATTTAAATCAGTTAGACTAGTAGATGAGGCACATGGAACAAGAGGTACTGTTTATGCTACAGATATACCAAATGTTTATGACATTGGTCGTGCAAAGTCAAGAGGTTTTGAACATAACGCTGGTTCTGCAACTGGAAACTTTTTATCTTCGGTAACTGTAACCGATACAAAATTCAAACATTATCTATTTGATATAGAAATGTTTGTCCATGTTAATGTAGCAGGCGCAATGTCTGGTGCTCTTACAACAGGTGATATTTTAACTGGTGGTACTTCAGGTGCAACTGGTGTAATTGAAAGTCTTTCAACTGCTGGTACGGCAACTATTACTGGAGTGACCGTTGCTGATCCTCCTGTTGTAACTTGTTCTGGTGGTCATAACTTTACTGAAGGACAAACTATTACGATTGCAAGTGTGGTAGGTATGACAGAAATAAACGCTAGTCATACTGTAAAAAATTCAACTGCAACAACTTTTGAATTATACGGTCTTGCAACTGCAACAAATTCAACACCGGAACCTACTGATGGTAGTTCTTATACAGCATGGGCATCTGGCGGTACAGCAGTTCATACAGTTATTGTTTTAAACAATATTAAAGGTGAGTTTACTCCTGGCGAAACAATTACTGCACCTACAAATACAAGAACAGGTACAGTTCAATTTACTGCTTTTGGATGTAAAGGATTTGAACAAAAAGAATTTAGTCAGACTAAAGGTGTTTCAATGGCAGGTAGTCCGACATTTACTGCCAACGCTGCATTAGATTCAACTTATGGTTCTGTTATAGAATTATCAGGAACAGTTTCAACTGTTAGTGCTACTGAGTCACAAGGTAGTGTTGTTATGGATGGAACGGATGCTAATGGGGCAAACGCTAATGACTCAATAATTTTAGAAGACGCTACTGAATCAAGTAGTATTATATTTTCCATAGGTTTAGAAGCGCCCGCTGATTTATCAGATAGATTAGTTGGTTCTGGTACTAAATTTTTAACTGACTTTAGAATTGGTGATACTATCGAGTTTGTTGATGATGGTGGTAGTACGGTTACAAGAATTGTAGAAAGTATTTCATCTAATACTATATTGGAAACTTCGATTGGTTTAGGAACTGCAACTGCAACATCTAAAACATATAATAGATTAAGAGCAAAATTACAAGACGCTGATAAAAATATTGCTATATCAAGATTGCCTTATGATGTTGTTAAAACATTATTGACAGCTGATAATGCTAGTGTTAGTGATACAAGTTTTAAAATTAGAAGACAGTTTGTTGCCACTCTATCAAGTTCAGGAACTGCAACGATAACTGCTGGTACAAATGAAGTCTTTACTGCATTTACAGAAAATGATTATTCTGTTTCTATAATGACAACAGGCGCTGGTGCTACTGGTCTTGCAGGTGATGTAATCACACTTTCAACTGCTGATGACTTTACTCTTGGTGGAACACCAACTGGTAAAACATTAGCAATTAATTTAGGTAGTGGATACAATGGTCACAAAATTAAAATTCTTGCGACAATTTCTTCTTCAGTTGTTGGTGCAAAAACAAAAACAACTACTTCTACTACTAAAACAGTTGATACTGAAGCACTTGCAACTTCAACTTATATTAATTTAGGATTTGCTGACGTATATACTTTAACAAGTGTTTACATGGCAGCTGACTTTAGTACTGCTGCGGATTCAGATGATACAGATATTACCGATAGATTTACTTTAGATACAGGACAAAGAGATAACTTCTATGATGTTGGAAGATTAGTTTTAAAACCCGGCGCTCAGTTACCATCTGGTAGACTATTAATTTCATTTAGTTATTTTGCTCACGGTACTGGAAACTTCTTTAGTGTAGATAGTTATTCTGGTTTTGATTATGGATCAATTCCTGCTTATACTTCAGATGTAACTGGAGAAAAATTTGAATTAAGAGATGTATTAGACTTTAGACCAAGAGTTGATAACGATTCAACAATAAACGCTGGAGATAAAGATAGACAATTTAGTGGTACTGGCGCTTCAGTAGTTGAAGTAATGAAAGTCAATACAGATGTTACAGCAGATTTAGAATTTTACCTTGCTAAAAAGGCAAGAGTTTATTTAACATCTTCAGGATTGTTTAGAGTTGTTTCGGGCGCTTCATCACTTGATCCTTCATTCCCAGAAGAATTAAAAGATAGTATTCATTTATATGATGTAACTATACCACCATACACATTTAGTACAAGTGATGTAGGAATAAAAGCTGTAGATAATAGAAGATTTACAATGAGAGATATTGGTAGAATACAAAGACGTGTAGAAAATATAGAATACTACACTCAATTATCTTTATTAGAATCAGATGCTAAGTCAATGCAAATTCAAGACGCTGATGGATTTGATAGATTTAAAAACGGTATTATTACAGATAACTTTACAGGTCATGGTGTCGGAGAAGTATCTAGTAATGATTATAAAAATTCTATGGACATTGCAAGAGGTGAATTAAGACCTGCATTCCATCAAAACAATATTAACTTAATAGAATCTGATTCTGTACTAGCAAATAGTACTGCAATGTCAGATACTATTAGAACAACAAACGGTTATCAAAAAACTGGTGAGTTAATTACTTTACCATATACTGAAACTGCATATGTGACTCAACCTTATGCAAGTACAACCGTTAATTTAAATCCATATGATACAATTGATTATATAGGAAATATATTATTAACTCCAGACAATGATGAGTGGATGGCAACTGAAACTCAACCAGAATTAAGAGTTGATCTACCAAATGTATATGACACACTAACTAATCTCGCTTCAGCGGGAGTATTAGATTTAAATCTTGGTACAGTTTGGAATAACTGGAACGATACTTGGACGGGTGTTAGAACAGACACAGGTAATATTTCAGGCACATCAAGAACATGGTGGCAAGGTGATACTTTATTAAGAAATAATACAACTTCTGTATCTCAATCTGAAAGAGTAGATAGAACAAGAACAGGAATTAGAACAGCACTTATACCAGGTGGTGTTCAAGAAACAAGTTTTGGTAATAGAGTAGTATCAGTAGGATTTGCTCCATTCATAAGATCAAAAGATATTACATTTAGTGTTAATTCTATGAGACCGTTGACAAGAATATATCCATTCTTTGATGGTATAGATATTTCAACTTATGTCACTCCAACAGGTTCATCAGCTGGTGCAGCTTTAACAACAGACGCTGCTGGTTCAGCTTCAGGAACATTTGCTCTTCCTGATCCTGGTGTTTCAGGTAATCCTAAATGGAGAACAGGTGCAAGGGCATTTAGATTAACTTCAAGTTCAACGAATAGTCAAACTGTTTTAATAACTTCTGCTGAATTAGACTACACAGCAAAAGGAATGATACAACAAGTTCAAGGTACGGTTGTTTCTACGAGAGAACCACAAGTACAAAGAACAACTACAACAGAATCAACTTCAATTCAAGTTGCTGTTCAAAGTAGAGTGATTAGTTCTTCAACAACTGCTATTGGTCAAAGAAATCAAGACACGGGCTCGGGCGATGACAGTAGCGATCCTGTTGCTCAAGCATTCTACGTTGACCAAGAAGATGGATTATTTGTGACAAGTATTGATGTATTCTTTGCTTCTAAATCAAGTTCTTTACCTGTGACTATGCAATTGAGAACAATGGTAAATGGATATCCAACTACAACACTTATACCTTTTGGTACAATTACTAAACAGGCTGCTGATATCAGTACATCAACGGATGCTACAACTGCAACAACATTTACTTTCCCTAGTCCTGTATATTTACAACACGCTACGGAATATTGTTTTGTTATGCCTTGTACTACAATTGATTACACAATTTACACTGCTAGATTGGGACAAACAACTTTAGATTCTTCAAGATTAATTTCTAAACAACCATATCTATCTAGTATGTTTAAATCTCAAAATGGTGGTACTTGGACTGCTGAACAAAATGAAACTGTTAAGTTTACACTTAATCGTGCTTCATTTACAGAGAATACAGCTGGTAATGTCTATCTTGTTAATGACGAAATACCTACATTAACATTAGGTCAAAATCCTATTGAAGTAAATGCTACTGCAGGATCAGGATCAACATTTGGTACTAACCCTGCTATCATAAAAATTAATGCAAGAAATCATGGACTGCATAGTACGGCACACAATGTCACTATTGCAGGTGTTCCTTCTGGAACATATAATGGTCTTGCTTCTACGAATATTAATGGAACATATACTGCAATTGGTAATATCACTTTAGATTCATTTACTGTGACTGCTACGAATTCAGATGTTGCAACATCAACAGGTTCTATTGGAGGAACTGCTGTGACTATAACTCCAAATATTCAATACGATATTATACAACCAGTTGTTGGTTCAATTCAACCTGCAGGAACAACGATTACATCTTCTGTTAGAACATCAAGTGGTAGAACACTTGAACAATCTGAAACTGAATTTGCTTTAACAACTGTTTCTAAACAAGTATCTGTTGAATTAAATAATGACCATTACATGACTAGTCCTGGTGCAGTTTATTCAACAATTAACGAAACAAATGAGATGTCAGGTAGTAAATCACTATCACTTAAATTAACATTTAGTACACCTACTGGACAAGGAAACGTTTCACCTGTAATTGACACAACTAGATTATCTGCTCACCTAATACAGAACAGACTTAATAATCCTATATCAGGAACAACTCCAGAGTTCGTTGTTGAAACAGCAAATACTGGTGGTAGTGTAGAATCTAAATATCAAACAAAACCTATTATACTAACAAATGAATCTACAGCACTTGATATCAGAATTACGGCAAATGTTGCTTCTACATCTTCTGTAAAAATGTATTATCGTTTATCAAACGCTGATGATGCTAGAAAAATGGATGATCTTGATTGGAAACCTTTTAATGATGATGGAACACCTGATGCTCCTGTTGAACCATCTGAAAATAGATATCAATTTAAAGAACACAAATATAGTGCAAGTGATTTAACAACATTTACAGCATTTCAATTAAAAATCATAATGACTGGAACAAGTTCTTGTTATCCACCAATCGTTAAAGATTTAAGAGGAATTGCTCTGGCAGTTTAATCGTATGTCAATCGCAAAAGTAAAAGGTCATACACATTTAGTTCGAGATTTAAAATCACAAGCAATTATCAATACAGATTCGGATGCTTATGCTCGTTACATGGCTAGAAAAGTAAAACAAGAAACAAAAGAAGATGAGATGAGAGCTGTTGTTCGTGAAGTTAATGTAATGAAAAACGAAATGAGAGAAATAAAAGATTTACTTATAGAGTTAAAAAATGGCAGATAGAAATATAGGATTAGGAAATACATTAAACGAATTCAGAACAGAATTGAATGGTACAGCGGCTGACGTTGGAGATATTCAAGACTTATTGGATGCAACTGGTTATATCGCTTCTGCTACAGATGTTGTTGAGGCAATTGTATTAATCAATGCTGAATTGCCTGAAATTAAAACGGATGCATTTATATTTCCTGGTCGTGTTATGACTTTTGAAGGTGCAACAGATGACGCCTTTGAATTAGCTGTAACTTTTACAGAACCAACTGCTGACCGTACTCATACTTTACCAGACGCTAATGGTGTAATAGTTTTAGAAACTACTTCAGATACATTTACAAATAAAACTTTAACTACTCCAACTATTACAAGTGGTATTTTAAATACAGGTGTTAGTGGTACTGCTGTATTAGATGAAGATACTTTATCAAGTAATTCTGCTACAAAATTAGCAACGCAACAATCTATTAAAGCATATGTAGATGATAGTATTGACGCTGATATGGATGTCGTATTTGCAGGCGATAGTGGATCAGGACAAATAACTTTAGATTCTGAAACAATGACTTTTGCTGGGGGTACAAATATTACAACAGCCGCAAGTGGCAATACGGTAACAATTAATTTAAGTACAAATGTGGTAAGAGATGCTGCAACACAGACTTTAACAAACAAAACATTTACAAGTCCTACAATTAATGCTATGACATTTAGTTCAGGACAAACAACATCAGGTTTGAATATTGGCGCTAATGGTATAATATTTGAAGGTTCAACTGCTAACGAATACGAAACAACTTTAATAGCTGCAAACCCTACAGCAGATAACGTAATTACAATACCAAATTCAAGTATGACATTATTAACAACAGCAACACACGCTAATAAATCAAATCATATTAGCAGAGCGATTGCATTAGGATAGATAAATAGTATTATGGCAGATAGAACAGTAGCAGCAAGTGATGTATTAGACACTTTAAGAACAACGTATAACTCAACGGCAGCCGATGTCGGAGATATTGCAAGTTTAACAGGTGCGAGTGGTATCATTGCGTCTTCAACGGATATTGTTGAAGCAATTACTGCTATAAATACGGAAGTAAATGCTATTAAGGCAGGTACGGCTGTATTTGAAACTCAATTAACTTTTGAAGGTGATACTGCTGATGCTTATGAAACAATTTTAGCAATTACTGATCCTACAGCAGATAGAACAATTACTTTCCCAGACGCAACAGGAACAGTAGTAACTACAACTGCAACACAGACTTTAACAAACAAAACTTTAACAAGTCCAACTTTAACAAGTGCTGTATTAAATACTGCGGTTTCAGGTTCAGCTGTTTTAGATGAAGATGGTTTTGATTCAAACTCTGCTACAAAAGTTGCAACTCAACAATCTATTAAAGCATATGTTGACGCTCAAATTACTGCTCAAGATTTAGATATAACTTCTGATAGTGGAACAATTGCAATAGATTTAAATAGTGAAACACTAACAGTTGCTGGTGGTACAAATGTTACTACAAGTGGATCAGGTAATAGTATAACAATTGCAACATCAACAGATGTAGTGACCTTAACTAGCACTTCAACTTTAAGTAACAAAACTTTGACAAGTCCTACTATCAATTCACCTACTATTACAACTTTAACTGCTACAGCTTTGGCTCTAACAGATTCAAGTATAATATTCGAAGGTGCAACTGCTGACGCATACGAAACTACACTCACAGTAGTGGATCCAACGGCAGATAGAGTAATTACAATACCCAATGAAACAGGTACACTAATAACATCAGCAAGTGCGGCTACAAATGCATTTTCAACTGCAATAGCAGCTGCGTTGGGGTAAACTTATAAATAGTATTAAAAGAAATAAAAAGGTAAAACATGGCACTATCAACAATATCAGGAACAACAGGAATTACAGACGCTACGATTACTTCTGCTAAATTAGCAGATTTTACTGCAGCGGTTGATTTAAATGGTGTAGAATTATTATTAGACGCCGATCAAGATACATCAATCACAGCAGATACAGACGATCAGATAGATTTTAAGATTGCTGGTGTTGAACATATCAGTCTAACTAATTCAGCTGGTGATACAGTCATTAAACCTAGAGTTGATGGTAAAGATATCATCTTTCAACAATATGATGGAAACAAAATTTTAGAAATTAACGATGCTAATTATGTTGCTATAAGTGGTGCAGCTGCAGGACCTGGAGAGTTAAGATTTTATGAAGACACAGATTTAGGTACTCACTACACAGGATTAAAAGCAGGTAATGCTACGGCAAGTGTGTCATATGTATTACCATTAGCGGATGGTACTTCAGGATATCAATTAACAACAGACGGATCAGGAACATTAACTTGGGCGGCTGCTGGTGCAACTGTAGCTAATAATTCAAACAACCGTATTTTAACTGCTACAGGATCAACTTCATTAAATGGTGAAGCAAATTTAACTTTTGATGGTTCTGCATTACAAGTAACAGGAACATTAACGGTTGGTGTTGACGACACTGGTTATGATGTAAAATTATTTGGTGCAACTTCAGGTAAATCTCTATTATGGGATGAATCTGCTGATAGTTTAATTGTTACTGGTACGACAACACTTGTTGGAACAACAAATTTAGATGCTGTTGATATAGATGGTGCGGTTCAACTAGACTCAACTTTAACGGTTGGTGCCAATGACCAAGGTTATGATATAATAATTTATGGAGATACTGCAAGTGCAAATCTTACTTGGGATACTTCTGTTGATGATTTAATATTTAACGGCGCTGCTAGAGCAGTAATACCAGATGGTCAATTAGTTCTAGGTTCAACTGCTGTAACTTCAACTGCCGCTGAATTAAATCTATTAGATAATGTTTCTGGACTTGTTCAAGCAGACTTAACAAAATTAGCTGCTATAGACGCTACAGCAGCTGAAATAAACTTTATTGATGGTGATGCAACAATAGGCACGACAGCAGTTGTTGATGCCGATGGACTTATTCATAATGATGGTGGTACTATGAAGGTCACAAGTGCCGCAACATTTAAAACATATTTTCAAGCAGGAATATCACAAGCATATGATGACTTTACAATTGGTGACGCTGCTGTATTGATTACTACAAGTTCTGGTAATATTACAATCGATGCTGCCGCAAATGATAGCGATATTATTCTTAAAGGTACTGATGGTGGTGTTGATACAACATTTTTAACAATTGATGGTAGTGCCGCAGGAACAGCAATATTTAATAATGATGTTACTGTAGGAGATAATTTAAACTTAACAACAGATTCTTCTGTAATTAATTTTGGTGCTAATAGTGAAATAACTTTAACTCATGTACATGACGCAGGATTAGCTTTAAAACACACTGCTACGGCAGATGATAAACCTATTAGATTAGTTTTACAAACAGGTGAAGTTGATATGGCTGCTAATGATGTGATTGGTGCTATTGACTTTCAGGCACCAAATGAAAATACAGGTACAGACGCAATATTAGTTTCCGCTTCTATCGAAGCAGTATCAGAAGGTGACTTTAGTTCTACTGCTAATGCAACCTCTCTAGTATTCAAGACAGGCGCTTCAGAAGTTGCCGCTGCAAAATTAAAACTTACAAGTGCTGGTCATTTACTTCCAGCAACAGACGATACACATGATTTAGGAAATGCAAGTTTCCAATGGAGAAACATATACACTGGTGATTTACATTTATCAAACATGACAAAGACTCAAGGTAACGCAGTTGACGGAACAAAAGGTGATTGGACAATCCAAGAGGGTTCTGACGAATTGTATTTGATGAATAACAATTCAGGCAAAAAATACAAGTTCAATCTGACGGAGGTTTAATCGTGGCGATTATCTCTAACGCAGTCACAATTGCAGACGCAGGGGCATTTTCAGCAAGTCTAGGTTCAATGGTTCTTATCAAAACTTTAACTGCTAGTACTTCAGCTAATTTAACTTTTGTACATGGAAGTTCTAGTGTTGTTTTAGATAGCACATATCCAATTTATAAATTTGAGTTTATTAATATTCACCCTGCGACAGACAATACTGATTTTATGTTTAATGTTTCTATTGATAATGGTTCTAATTACAATATTGCTAAAACTACCACAACATTTCAAGCATATCACAATGAAGCAGGTAATGACCAAGCATTAAATTATGACACATCAGATGATTTGGCACAGGGAACTGGCTTTCAACAACTATTGAAAAACTTAGGCACAGACAATGACCAAACCTCATCAGGGTTCATGTCTTTGTTCAATCCTAGCAGTACAGTTTTTGTAAAACATTTTATAGCTAATGGTAATAGTTACAATCATAATGATTACACAAATCAAAATTTTACAGCAGGCTATGCAAATACCACAAGTGCTGTAAATGCAATTCAGTTCAAAATGAGTTCAGGAAACATAGACGCTGGTCAAATCAAACTTTACGGAATTAAGGATAGTTAATATGGGAGTTATATCAAACGGTACAACATTGTTAGACGCTGGCGCTTTAGATAGTGGCATAGCAACAGGTGCTATGACACTTATCAAGACTTTAACTGCTAGTTCATCTGGTACTTTATCTTTTGTGAACGGTGCAGATAGTGTGGTGTTAAATGATACTTACAAGAAATATATATTTAAAATAATAAACATACACCCTAGTGAGTCTGCAAGTTTCACAGTAGGTTTTAGAGATGGTTCAACTGCTTATGATGCTACCAAGACAACTTCATATTTTAGAGCATACCATCAAGAAAATGCTGGTGGTGGTGTATTAGCTTATGATGCTAGTTTTGATTTAGCACAAAGCACAGCTTTTCAAGATATGACAGCAGATAGTGTAATAGCAGATAATGATTCTGGTATTTCGGGTATTTTGCATTTATACGATCCAAGTTCTACTACCTTTGTAAAACATTTTATTGCAAATATAAATTCAATAAAAGCTGGTTCATCTCCTGAAATGAAAACTTCATTTTCTGCTGGTTATTGTAATGTGACGGCAGCTATTGACGCAATTCAATTTAAGATGGATTCTGGAAACATGGACTCAGGGATAATTAAAATGTATGGAGTAAAATAAAATGGGATTAATTTCAAACGGAACAACAATATTTGACGCAGGTGCTTTAGATAGCGGTTTAGCAAAAGGTGCTATGACGTTTATTAAAAAGCTAACAGCTAGTTCATCTGGTACTTTATCTTTTGTTAATGGTGCAAGTGGAGTTGTTTTAGACGGCACTTATAAAGAATATTTATTTACTTTTAATAATATACACGCTGCAACAAGTGGTGCTGAATATCAATTTAATTTATCTATTGATAGCGGCTCCAACTACAATATAGCTAAAACAAGTACCGCATTTGAAAGTTATCATACTGAAGCTGATAATGGTGCTGGTGTAATTTATCAAGGTAATGCAGATTTAGCACAAGGCACAGGCGACCAACAAATATTTAGAAATTTAGATACAGGTAATGATTGTTCATATTCAGGTTCTTTACAACTTTTCAATCCATCTTCTACTACTTTTGTAAAACATTACATAGCTAGAGGGAATGGCATGAATACAAGTCCAACAACCATAGATTTTAATATAGCTGGGTACGGAAATACAACAAGTGCCGTCAATGCAATAATTTTTCGTATGTCATCTGGCAACATAGATGCTGGAGATATTTGCCTTTATGGTATTTCTTAATAAAATAATGAATAAATGATAGATAAAACTCGTATAAATAGTAATAAAGGAATTTAAAACAATGCCAAGATATCATAATATAAACGGAAATAATGTACAATTCACAGCAGCAGAAGAAACTGCTCGT
>Ga0209502_10000752_pt1 | contig 32592 bp, 30 predicted proteins | sample ArcticOcean_MG_C_10_FD_187442 | JGI IMG/M metagenome (GOLD analysis project Ga0209502, IMG submission 187442) | Marine microbial communities from western Arctic Ocean - ArcticOcean_MG_CB11_90 (SPAdes) (version 2) | ecosystem: Environmental > Aquatic > Marine > Oceanic | place: Arctic Ocean... | reverse complement strand
CAGCAGTGCCAATAGTACCGATGCAGTCGACGGCGGGTGTAGCGTTGGCGCGTTCTTATCGATCGATTGGAAATGTGAAAGTTTTGCTTGCAATGCGAAGTGAATCGGTTCGACCGATTGCCTGCGGGCATCATAGAAACGTCGGTCACCTTCATCAGCAGAAAAATTTCTGACGCGAAGTATTGACGCGTGTTTAGTCCAGAAGGACACATATTCTTTAACGAATTGTTGTGCATTTTCCAATACATTGTCGTGGGTCCAATCACGATTTAGTATTTCCATCAATTCAGTAGACGATTGGTTCGTTTCGTTTGCTACCGCTAACGCAGCTTCTAAAACAGTTTGGAAATAGAGGTAAAAAGTCGATGACGAAACGCCAGCCAGTGCGCCGATCTCCGACACCTTGAGTTCGGTTATGGAGCGTTTTCCTATGAGGGACTCGGTGGCCGCAAGAATTTTGGCACGTGTTTTTGCGCCCTTGTCGCCCATTTCTTGGCCGTATAAGTTTTGTTGTCGCTTGGACATTTCTTTCCTCTGTTACCTGGCGGAATGCTTAAAAGGCACCGAATTGGCTCATGGTAGCGCTTTTATAGGGCGCGATTAGATGCGCTAGCGGGACAAAGCATTTGCTGTTACTCGGCCGTCTCAAGGCGCGGGGTTGGCTTGGAGTCTTGGAGTAAAGTGTCCGCTACTCATGCTGCGCCGCGGCAATGCTAGCACGGAAATCTAACGAATTGGGAATGATTTCTTGGGAGGTAGCGGGAGCTATGCTGATTTTCTGCGATGTTTCGAGACCGAAGAATGTTCGTATGGGTTCGCCCAAATCGTGACCCAACTGGCGGTGTTGGATATTAAGTTGGGATTGGCCCCGACATCGAAAGACCGCATTTATGCACATATGCGGTGGCAAACAAAGTAGGTTTTTATGTGCGTTCAGCGCCGATCGTTCCGGTGCATATCGCTGCCAACCAGGTTTGGGGTTGGTTTTGCTCGACCGACCGGTAAGGCCTAACCTGCTTCAGAAAGGGGGGTGGGGTAATTGTGTGGATACTTAATCAGAGAGGCAAGATGACGCGATTTAGAGACAAAGTGGCGGTAATTACGGGCGCAGGCCAAGGGATTGGCGAAGCTTACGCCTTGGCCCTAGCGGAGCAGGGTGCTGGCGTGGTTATTGCGGAGATCGACAAATTAGCAGGTCAGCGGGTTGCTAACACTCTGATAAAAGAGGGGCACGATGCATTGTTCGTTGAAACAGATATCGCTTCGGTCGAGTCCTGCCATGCGTTAGCGGAAGCCGTGACAGAGCGATTCGGTGGCGTAGATTTTCTTGTCAATAATGCGGCAATTTTTGCAGGTAAACGTAAGGATGGCCTGCTTACTGTGGACTGGGCTTACTACCAGCGATTTATGGAAGTGAACATGAACGGGCTGTTGCTTGTAACGCGAGCGATTTATCCTGCAATGGTTTCTAGGGGAGGAGGTTCCATTGTCAATCAGTCCTCGACGGCGGCCTGGGCTGGCGGTGATTTTTATAGTCTTTCGAAAGCGGCAACCAATGCGCTAACCGTTTCTTTAGCGCGCGAAATGGGCTCAATGAATATACGTGTAAACGCTATTGCGCCAGGGCCTACCGATACGCCGGCGACCCGCAATTCAGTGTCTCCGGAGCGCCTTGAACAAATCGTAAGTCAAATGCCTATTGCTCGCCTCGGCACTACTAACGACGTTGTTGAAGCTTGTTTGTTTTTGCTATCAGATCAGTCCAGCTGGATTACCGGGCAGATCATCGCCATAGATGGCGGCTCGGTTGTGCGCTTTTGAATAGCAAGTCTTTTCAGTACAGAAATGACTCTCTTTCACCTCTGGCTACTTATTTCGGGGTTTTTTTGGGATACTCGTCTTTATAACTGACGATCTGTCGGTTATAATTTTGAGAAGGTAGGCTAAAGGTGACGAGAGGGAACGATGCTGAATGATGATCTTGTAAGGTTAAATGATCCGAGTTTCTATCATGGTGATCCTCACCTTGTCTACGAACAAATGCGGCGCGAGGCGCCGGTCTATTGGTACGAAACCGGTGGCTTCTGGGTTGTTACTCGCTACGAAGATATTAAGTTCGTTTCAAAAGAGACTGACCTGTTCTCCAGTGAGTCGGGCACTCTCATCACCGATGTACTAAGCGGTGTGGACGCAGTCAACGCCATGTACCCCGATGGTGTAGAGAACTTTTTCACATCAGATCCTCCACGCCACGCCCAATTACGGAGTTTGCTGACTTTTGCATTTTCCCGGCGTCGTATACTGGGTATGCATGATCGGATAGAAAACATCATGAAAGTGTATTTGGGCAGAATTGAGTCCGGTGCCGAAATCGAATTTGTCTCTAATGTATCCATCCCCGTCCCAATTGAGGTGATACAGATATTTATGGATTTGGAGGACATGCCTATCGATGATGCCTACCATTGGAGCGAGGCTGTTTTCAAGATGGGTTCGGATCTCTCTGAAGCCGAGTACAAGGAAATTGGTGCGAGTTTGCAAGGCATGGTCGCTTATTTTGACGCCATCGTAGAAGCACGTCGAAAAGATCCGAAGGATGACTTTATCGGGCGACTTGTGGTATCCGAAGTTGATAATAAGAACATCAATAACATGATGGTTGAGATGTACTGCCAGACGATTATGGTGGCGGGCAATGAGACAACTCGCAATGGCATTTCGGCTGCGGTGAAGTTGTTTTCTGATCACCCTGATCAATTCCAGCGGCTATTGGATGACGAAACGTTGATCGATAGTGCGGTAGAAGAAATCTTGCGCTATCACAATCCTGCCCTTGGGTTTATGCGTACGGCAAAGTTAGATACTGAAATCCAAGGCACTAAAATCGCTGAAGGGGAGCATGTCTATATGATCTATGGGGCCGGTAATCGAGACCCCGAAGTTTTTTCGGATCCTGAAGCCTTTGACATTGGGCGCTTTCGAAGACCTTTGCCAATGCACTTAACTTTCGGTTTTGCCGAACACGTCTGCATTGGCTCCGCATTAGCGAGGCTCGAAATGCGCATCTTGTTGAAAGAATTGCGAGCACGGTTTTCAAAGATTGAGGTGGTGGCAAAGCCCGAGCGACCGCAGTCTTTGTTGGGTAATGGTTTCGTGACAATGGCTACTCGTTTCACCGCTCACTAAGGTTGACCTTGTTTGGAGATAAACCCCTATGACCTCAAATAATCTTAAGCAGTACCAACTCTTCATTAACGGCAAATGGACTGATGCGTCGACAGGCAAGACCTTTCGCACGGCAGATCCGTATACCGGTGAGGATTGGGCAGAGCTAGCCGAAGGAGATGCTACTGACGTTGAAGCTGCGATTGACGCGGCGCGTGCCGCGTTTGATAACAGCTGGTGGCGTCGAGAGCCCAGGAAAAGAGCCAAAGTGATGCAACGCCTCGCTGATTTGCTCCTGCAAAATGTGGAAAATTTGGGTCCGATTGAATCGCGAGATAACGGCAAGCTGCTTAGGGAAATGATTGGCATGAATACCATGACGCCAACCTATTACCGGTATTTTGCGGAAACGGCGGACCACATTTTTGGTAGCGTGATACGCGGAGGTAGTCCTGACGTGTTTGGCTATACGCTGCGGGAACCTTGTGGCGTGATTGCGATACAACTTCCCTGGAACACCCCTTCAGTGATTCTGGCTCAGGCTGCTGGACCAGCTCTGGCCGCAGGTAACACGCTGGTTATTAAGCCTTCTGAGTTTGCTCCTGCCTCTACAGTGGAGTTCGCTCGAATGACTGAGGAAGCTGGTTTTCCGCCGGGCGTTATCAATGTAGTGACAGGTATGGGCGCAGTGGTCGGTGCTGCGCTATGCAACAACGCGGGTATCGATAAGATCGCTTTTACTGGTAGCCCGGCAGCAGGCCGTCTGGTAGCCAGCCAGGCGGCACAGCATCTCATTCCGTCAATTATGGAACTAGGAGGTAAGTCGCCTAATATTGTTTTTGAGGACGCAAACCTGGACAAAGCAGCGGCCGGTGTCTTGGGCGGGTTTACTGCAGCTGCTGGCCAGAGTTGTATCTGCGGATCACGGGCACTCGTGCAAGAATCGATATACGATGAGATCGTTGCGCGGCTGGCTGCTGATGTACCAAAGTTAACGCTAGGTGATCCAACTGATCCCAAGACCGATATCGGTCCTTTTTGTACGGTAGATCAGTTGGAGAAAGTGAAAAATTTTGTCGAGATTGGGCGAAAATCCAATGCTCGTCTTGTGGTTGGCGGCAAGCAACCGGTTGGATTAGACGGTTGGTTCTTCGAGCCCACGGTGTTTGCCGATGTCACTAACGATATGGAGATAGCTCAGGAAGAGATATTCGGACCGGTGCTTAGCGTGATTCCATTTAAAGATGAGCAAGACGCGATCCGCATCGCTAATGACACGCGATATGGGTTGGCTGCTGGCATTTGGACCCGAAATTTGGCTAGAGCGCATCGAGTCGCTGCTGAGATACGTGCAGGGACTATTTGGGTTAACCAGTATCGTCGCGGTGATCCCGCATTTCCGTTTGGAGGATTTGGCGAGAGTGGTTATGGTCGGCAAAGTGGTCAGGACGCACTGCATGACTTCACGGTGCTTAAGAGTATTCAAGTTGATGTAGCTGACGATTAGCAAGGCGTTTGCGTTGCGCCAATACCTTTCCCTTTGTGCGGGAACTCTGTTACGCCATCGACCGGCCACCCTGCCACCCTGCACCAGGTAGTGCCTGGTGGAGGGTGGAGAAGCCTGTACTGCAATGCTGTTTGTAATCCACATCGATACTTGAGGCGCGCCACAAACCTGTTTTCTCAAGAAGCTCGCCGAGGGAGTCATCAGATGCGGCAGTTAAAACCTGTTTATGTAAAACCTGCTTATTGATAGTTTCTTTGTATAAATATTCGGGGGGAGCTTTTCCCATAATATATATCCAGTAAAAATACTGGATATATGCGCAACAGTTTAAAAATTAGGGCAAGCCCGAGCCCTTGCTGTTAAGAAAAAGCCGCCTGAGGCTATTTTGCGTGAAGGATCACGGGCATTTCGACAATCCCACGGACAAAATTTGATTTTAGGCGTACCACGGGTCCCGTGATCTCTATTTTTTTAAAGCGTTTTACGATTTCCTCCCAGACAAGTCTTAATTGCATTTCGGCAAGTCGATTGCCCATACATCGATGAATACCGAAGCCGAACGAGACATGGTTGCGTGCACTGGGTCTGTCGATAATAAAATCATCGGGTCGATCAATTTTGGTTGAGTCCCGATTACCGGAGACATACCACATGACGACTTTGTCTCCTTTACGGATGTGTTGTCCACCTAGCATGACGTCTTTGGTGGCTGTTCGGCGCATATGCATCAGCGGTGTTTGATATCGAATAATTTCGGAAACCATATTGGGAATAAGGCTGATGTCATTATTTAGTTTCTGATGTTCGGATGGGTTTTCGTTCAGCATCAGCACGCCGCCGGATATTGAGTTCCTGGTCGTATCGTTACCACCGACAATGAGCAGTATTAGGTTGCCAAGGAATTCCATAGGGTCCATTTTCTGGAACGATGGAGAATGTGCCATCAGTGTAATAAAGTCGAGTTTCCCTTCAGGGGGTTTTTGAGCACGTTCCTGCCAGATCTTCGTAAATGTTTCGAGGCACTCCATTAAGGCGGCTTGCCGCTCTTCCGATGATACGCTGTCATCTCCCGCGAGTTCTTCGCTTGAAGTTGCCATATCTGACCAGAAGGTCAGTTTTCGTCGATCCTCAAACGGAAAATCAAATAGGACCGCCAGCATCTGCGTGGTCAGCTCGATAGAGACTCGATCGACCCAGTCAAACTCTTCACCGATAGGTAATTCGTCCATGATCCCGGCGATACGTTCTCGAATAATGGGTTCTAGTTGCGCTAGGCTCTGGGGCGAGACGGCAGGCGTGACTGCTTTTCGCTGGTTGTCATGGGTCGGTGGGTCAACCGCGATGAACTGTTTCACCGTGAAGTTGGGGTCCTGATCGCCGATTACAATGGTGGGATAGGACGAAAAAGTTTCGTGATCTTTTTCAACAGTCATGATGTCGTCATAGCGAGTCACGGACCAGTAAGGACCGAAGAGGCTGTCTTTACAGAAATGAACTGGCGCCTCGTTGCGCAGTCGTTCAAACAATGGCCAGTGGCTGTCTGTCTCATAGAGAGACGGGTTGGCAACGTCGATGTCGTCCAGTGGGATAGCGTAAGGATCTTGCTGCGGGACAGAGCTCATTATTGAATCTCCTTTGTTTTAAAATTTCTTTGTTTTAAAAGCTTTCTTTGTTTTAAAGCAAAAGGCGCATCAAGTTAACGCAAGAGGTTAAGGATGCGCTCGTTTTCTGTTCGTGCGTGAGCAATTTTATGAGCAGTGCTGCTGAACAGTGTTACTAGAAGATAGAGCATGCTGGACTTATTTAACACTAGTTTAGGCGATCCGATTCACCATCCGCTTAAAATACTCGAGTAACGGTTACTCAGTGCTTTAGTTTTACCAGGATGGCGCCACCGTTGCCGCGTTCCATTTTCTGATGAACAATAACCCCTCGCCGTTCAAGGTCTTCCAGAGACATCATGGCTTCTTCTCTGATAACGCCTGAGCCAACAATAAACCTGATGTATTGTGCTACGCCACGATTTTCAGCTTCAACCTGATCGTGCAATCTTCTGAGTGCTTCGTGCACACGTTCGCCGTTATGTGCGATATCCACAGTAACGGTGGAACCATCAGTCTGTTCATCAAGGTGATTGTCACACTTTGGGCAACGGCGCGCTCCGCTATTGATGCGCATACCGCAATTGAGGCAGGTCTGTATTTTCATCGACTATTTATTTCCAACCCTGAATCCACTGATCCTTGTTTTTAAGCGCCTGCCACTGGATGGGGACTATCCGTTTGGACATTACCGATTCGATCATGCAGGCCGTTACAGCGCCGTCGTCGTCAAATTTGATCTCGGTCACCATAAAATGCTTTTCCTTTCGAGTAGGTTTAACCGCCGTCCATTTACTGTTCATTAACTTCCTGGGGTTTATTGGGTTAGTAGACATAGTGTTGGTTGGGTTAGTAGGCATAGTGTTTATTGGGCTGCTAGACATAGTGTTTATTGGGCTGGTAGGCATAGTGTTTATTGGGCTGGTAGACATAGTGTTTATTGGGTTAGTAGACATTGTGGTTCTTGTATTCGCCTTTTTTTTAGCACATTTATTTCCCTTTTTGGGCGCGAGTTGTTCACTGGTTTGTATCAACTCGGGTAACAAAATGCCGGATTGTCTTAACAAGCTGGCCTGGCCTTTCCGCGAGTATCGCATGTGAGGCGCTTTTAATTTCGACAAAGTCGGCGTCCGGTATTTTTTTTGCGTACTGTTTTGCTGTCTTAGGGCGAGCCTCGTCGTGCTCTCCGCAGATCAGCAGGGTAGGGCAGTTGATTTTTTCCAGCTGGCCCACCTTGTCGTAATGCTTGAGGCTACCGGTAGCGCTGAATTCAGATGCACCCCACATGTGCTCGTAGACCTGTTTGCCATGTGGGTTTTTAATTAGCGCACCACGTTTTGACTTTGCCTTGTTTCTGCAAACATGCCTGGCGTAGTAAAGCTTCATGGCATCTTGGTAGACCTTTGAATCAGTCGCGCTTATTTCGTGGCAATAGCGAATAATTTTTCTTTCCTTTGGCGGAAGTTTCGCGATGAGTCGGTTAGCGTCGCGCTGCCAGTCTGCGGCTGAAAACATTGGGGACTGAAAAACCAACGATGCAACCATCCTTCGATTTCTTCCTTTAAGATAATACTCAAGTGCCAGCGTCGTTCCCCACGAACCGCCAAACAGGTGGAATTGTTTAAATCCAAGATGTTTCACCAGCAGTTCAAGTTCATGGACAAAGGTCTGCACCTTCCAGTGCTTTTTTTCGGTGGGGCTGCTTCGACCACCGCCGATCTGGTCATAGATGATGACCTGGCGATTATCAGCAAGTTTGAAAAGATCGGTCATAAAATGTGAATGCCCACCGGGTCCGCCATGCAGACAAATAATAGGCAGCCCGCTGGCCTGCTTTGATCCCCGCAGCTGGTAGAACGTTTGGCCGAATTGATGTTTTAGGTAAGGCATGAAGTCTCTCTAAAGGGCAGTTCTCTATAGGGCAGTTCTCTATAGGGTGAGTGGGATTGTTTGTACTTCTTTGACTTCTTCCATAACGACATAGGTGCGTGAGTCACTAACGCCTGGCAATGTTAACAGTGTTTCACCCAGCAGTAGCCGGTATGCGGCCATGTCGGCGACGCGTGCCTTGATCAGGTAATCAAAGTTGCCGGATACCAGGTGGCATTCGAGTACCTGTGGAAGTGCGACGATCGCCTGGCTGAACTCATCGAACACATCAGGCGATGTTCTGATGAGCGTGATCTCTACAAAGACAAGCAGTTCCAATTGTAGCAGCCTGGGATTGAGCTTTGCGCCGTAGGACTCTATGTAGTTCAGTCGCTCCAAGGTCTTTACACGCTCTGAGCAAGGCGTGGCGCTCAGGCCTACCTTGTTCGCGAGTTCAGCATTAGTGATTCTGCCGTTGGCCTGCAGCAGTCGCAGAATCTTTAAGTCAATAGGGTCCAGGGTTTTACCCTGCTTATCAGCAGATTCTTTAATAATATCACCTTAATATGAGTTTTAATGTCAATTAATCACTAATATATAGCTTAAATAAAGTGGGAAACACTACCTTTCAGTAAATATACTAAAAAAAATTAAATGAGGTATTCCCATGTTGATTGGTGTCCCCAAGGAAATTAAGAATCACGAGTATCGCGTTGGTTTGCTGCCGGCGGGTGTTCGTGAGCTCATACATCATGGTCACCAGGTTTTGATTGAGTCTGATGCAGGTCACGCGATTGGATTCGATAACACGAGTTATGCGGCTATCGGTGCAGAAATTGTCGCAACACAGCAAGAGATTTTTCGGCGGGCAGACCTTGTGGTTAAAGTTAAAGAGCCGCAGGAAGTCGAACGTCAGCAATTGCGCGAATCGCAAACATTGTTTACTTATCTACACTTGGCGCCGGATTTGTCACAAACCCAAGGTCTGCTGGACAGTGGAGCAGCCTGCATAGCCTACGAAACGGTCACTGATGCCTTGGGCCGATTACCCTTACTGGCGCCAATGTCCGAAGTTGCCGGACGAATGTCCGTCCAGGCAGGTGCCTTATGCCTTGAAAAATCCCGGGGTGGTAGCGGAATTCTCCTAGGGGGGGTTCCTGGTGTACATCAGGGGCGAGTTGTGATTCTTGGCGGCGGGGTGGTCGGTCAAAACGCTGCACAGATGGCTATTGGTCTGGGAGCCAACGTTACGATTATTGATAGGTCTCTGGATGTTTTGCGTCAACTGGATGCCCGGTTTGGTCAACAAATACAGACCTTGTACGCGACACAGGATGCAATTATTGAGTCAACGCTGGTCGCTGACCTTGTGATCGGCGCTGTCCTTGTTGCCGGTGCTTCTGCACCAAAACTGGTCACCCGAGAGATGGTCTCACAGATGAAAAAAGGCTCTGTTTTGGTTGATGTTGCAATTGACCAGGGCGGATGTTTTGAAACTTCAAAACCGACGACTCACGCTTCGCCAACTTATATTGTCGATGGTGTCGTTCATTATTGTGTGGCCAATATGCCCGGAGCAGTAGCAAGAACTTCAGCGGCGGCACTTAACAATGCCACCTTACCCTTTATTTTGCAGTTGGCTGACAAGGGAACGGAAGCCGCGATGCAAGCGGACCCGCATCTGCTGCATGGTCTGAACATCTACCAGGGAAAGGTGACTAACCTTCAGGTTAGCGAGGCTCACGATATGGCCTATTCTGCACCCGAGGACCTTATTGCTGCCTAGCCGCAATAGCGCCTAACCAGAATCATCCTGGTCACGCTGTCAGGACGGCGGAAGAAAGGGGTTGTATCCTCAGGCAGTATTGGGATCCCCGTGCTGCCAGGAAAAAGTAACAGCGTGCCCATAGCGTCTTTTGCGTGTCGCTGCTTCTGGTCAGGCGCTAGCGATGGGTAGCGCCTGGGGTTCCAATCCATCAATGGTTTTTAGTGCTTAAGGTCGTCGAAAGCGGCTCTGGCTTTGCCACTCTTTAAGGCGCTTCCGCGGCATCGGCATCCAGTTCGTCAATCTGGACGTTGGACGGAAGCCGACTTAATTGTTCTTTGCTTGCAACCTTTTCAACATCTTTCATCACTCGCAGTACATTCTTGCCCGCGATCTTCGCAACGTCTGAGTCGCTGTAACCACGCCTCAACAGTTCCACAAACAACGCTGGATAGGTTGATACATCTTCCAGCCCAACTGGCCCTGGGGGCATTCCGTCATAGTCACCACCTATTCCGATATAGTCGATACCGATTAAATTCTTAATATGATCAATGTGGTCAGCTACGTCAGCCAGCGTTGGCCGCGGCAATGACAAGCGCTGGGCCATAAATAATTTTATCTGTTCCTTCGGGTCGTTAGATTCGCTGTTGATTTTTTCCCTTAGGTCAAGCCAGGAAAGTCGAACTGTCTCGGAAACATAACTGGGGAAAAAGGTCACCATCGCGACACCATTATTCGCTTTTAAGCGTAATAGGACTTGATCAGGAATATTCCGCTTGTGGGCCGTTAACGCGAAAGCGCTAGAGTGGGAAAAGATGACAGGTGCAGTTGAAATATCCAACGCATCATTCATGGCATTAACTGAGACGTGCGACAGATCCACCATCATGCCAATGCGGTTCATCTCACGGACGACTTCTTTACCAAACGGGGACAGGCCGCCGACACGTTCTTTGTCGGTCGCGGAATCAGCCCAGCGTAAACCTTTGGAGTGGGTGAGGGTCATGTACCTGGCGCCAGCCTCGTAAAGCATTCTTAGGTTGGCCAGTGAGTCCTCTATCGCGTGACCGCCTTCGATGCCCATCATCGATGCGATTTTCCCCCGTCGATGAGCGTCAATGATCTCATCGGCGGTCAGGGCCAACTCGAGTTGATCTGGATAGGTGGCGATCATGCGGTGTACAACATCAATCTGTTTCAGTACACGGGCCACGTCGCCGTTGGTGCCAGGGTAGGTTCTGATAGGGATGTATACAGACCAGAACTGGCCACCCATCATGCCCTGGACCATTCGGGAATGGTCAGTATGCGTTGGTTTCTCGATGGCTAACAGATCTGATGTAAATGGCATTTGGTCCAGATTACCCCCAACCCGCATTGTATAAACCATTGGCAGGTCGTTGTGGCCATCGATCAAGGGCGTTTTCTTAAGGATGCCGGCAACCCGATTGTGTAACGCTTCTTCCGAATATTCGTCCGCGGCAAAGGTGTGCCCCATGCACACAAGACTTAGGGTTAAAAAAATGCAGCCCGCGGGTCGGCTGGGGCGTAAACGTTTCAAAAAGTGCACTTGGGTTTCCTTGGGCGAGTCAAAGCATTATGGTAACCGGAAAGGAGAAATTATTTATGTCTGAATATGAATGCATGATTTTGGAAGTATCGGACCATATTGCCACAGTAACCCTGAATCGCCCCGAGATTATGAACGCCATCAACTGGCAGGCGTACGCGGAGCTTGAGGAGATTTTTTTGAATCTTCAAAAAGACCCGGAGGTCAGATGTATTATTCTCACGGGCGCTGGTAGGGCTTTTTGTTCAGGGGATGATGTCAAAGAAATCATGGTGCAGGGTGGCGGCAGCAAAAGGCTGCGGGACGTGCGCCCGGGTACGACCCCTGCTGCAAGGGCTATTCTGGATTGTGACAGGCCGATCATTGCAGCGGTCAATGGTGCAGCCGTTGGATGGGGTATGGATATGTCTCTGATGGCAGATTTCAGAATCGCATCAGAAAAAGCAAAATTTGGGGAGTTGTTCGTTAAGCGGGGGCTTGTCGCTGACGTAGGAGGAATGGTTCGACTCCCTAAACTTATTGGTCCACAGCGTGCTGCAGAGTTACTGTTTACCGGTGAAGTCATCAGCGCCGAGCGTGCGCTTGAATTAGGTATTGTGATGAGTGTCGTGCCACATGATGATTTGCTGGACGAGGCGAGGGTACTAGCGAGTAAGATCGCGGCCAACCCGCCGTTAGCCGTTCGTTATCTCAAAGAGGGCTTGCGGCGTTCTTATTACGGTGAATATGAAGAGATGGGTAACTGGATAGGTCAGACGCTAGGGACTTTGTTCCAGACCGAGGATCACAAAGAGGGTGTTGCCAGCTTTCTTGAAAAAAGAGAGCCTGTGTTCAAAGGTGAGTAAGGCGCAAACTTAAACACGACATAGAAAAGGCAGAATCCATTGATGCTGTCGTAGAATAGCATCGTGCTTGGTAGCGCAGGGTACTTTTGCAGGGTACTTTTGCAGGGTACTTACGCACGGTACTTACGCACGGTACTTAGGCACGGTACTTTTGCAGGGTACTTACGCACGGTACTTAGGCACGGTACTTAGGCACGGTACTTTCGCAGAGTATTCGCGGTTTTTTTGGGGTAGGTGTTGAGCAATGCCGTTTTCTTGTTCGGTCTGTTTATCTTGGCGGGCAATATTCGGCTCAGTGATTTTAAGGCGCAACGGGGTCGGCATGAATTTGCACCATCCGGCTTGCAGTGCGCAGGTGAGTCTGCAGTGAAGACCTTTATTAAAAAATCGATTCTCATGATTGTTGCTGTACTCGCGCTTTGGGGTTGTTCGAAGGAGCAGCCCAGGAATACGCCGCAGGCAGCATCACATCCCAAGGAGTTCTTGCTGCAGGACATCGCATGGATCGACCCCTATTCCTACATGCTGGATCTTGAGCATCCTGATGCCGTGCAGTACATCGCCCGCGAGCAGCAATACCTTGCCAAGCAAACAGAATCCTGGGGGCTAAACCTCAAGCGCATGATGTCTGAGTTAAATGCACAGCTACCGGCAGAAAGAAAAACCACACCGATCGTTGCTGGCGGCTTTGAGTACTATTCCGAAATAAAAAAAGGCGACCATCACCCTGTTTTCTACCGGCGTTTGAGGACTTTGGCGGGTGAGCAGCAGATTGTGATTGATCTTAATAAACTCTCCAATGGTGCTGACTACTATGCCCTGGGTGGATTCAGTATCAGCCCGGACGAACAGACTGTCGCGTTTACGGAAGACAGGGTTGGTGATGGAAGCCATACTTTACGGCTTCGGCATCTTGACTCTGGTCTGGTGACTACCGTCGCTGGAGGGTTAAAACCAGACCTTGCATGGTATGGCGACACTGTTCTTGCCGTTGACAAAGAAACGAACTCGGTCGTTGCACATTCGCCGGAGGGACAAAAGTCCGTCCTTTACCGGGAACCCGACCCGGCATTTACCCTCAGTCTCAGGACTGGTCGCGATCGAGAAACGGTGATGATCACCTCCGAATCTCACCGCGCGACAGAGATCCGAGTTCTGTCGCCGGATGGTGAACTGCAACTAATTGCCCCCAGGCTAGCAGGGCATCGGTATCGACTAATGATCGGAGCCGATCATATGACCGTGCTTAGCAATTATGAGCGAGTCGGGTATGCGATTGCCTTGATACAAAATGGCGAGGTTGACCCAAGTGACTGGCAGTTTTATGAGCTGAACCTGCCGGGTAGTGTGGTCGACTTTGAGCGCTTTAATCAGCATTTACTGGTTCAAGTCAGAAACAGACTTAGAGATGACCTGGTGCTGATTGAACCCGTTACGGGATACCAGAAAAGCATCTTTTCCGCTGGTGCAGGAGAAAGCTTGCGGCTGATGCGGCCTGCGGATGGCACCCAATCTGGTTTTCAATTCAAGCAGCGAAGCCTTATTCAGCCAGAACGTCTTTACAGGGTGGAGGTTTCTGAAAAAGCAGCGCACGAAATTGATTCGGATTCAGCATTGGAGAACGATATTGGCGACAGGTATCGGGTTGAAGAACATTGGCTGTCGGTGCGTGATGGTGCGGAAGTGCCGGTTACCCTTGTTTATAAAGCAGGCGCTCCCCTGGCGTCTCGCCCGCTTTACCTGACCGCATATGGGGCCTACGGGATTTCTTTGCCAATGACGTTCGACCCAACGCGATTGCCGCTGCTAAATCGGGGGGTTGTACTTGGGATCGTTCACGTTAGGGGAGGGGGTGACCTTGGTGATGCCTGGCATTTTTCGGGTCGCCACCTGAACAAAAAAAATACCTTCAATGATCTTGTCGATGTTACTAATAAGCTGGTGGCGTCCGGGATTGGTCACCCAGAAATGTTAGCTGCACGTGGCGCGTCTGCTGGTGGGACCATCATGGGTGTTGTCGCTAATGAAGCGCCTGCATTATTTAAAGTACTGGTTGCCGATGTACCATTTGTTGATGTCATCACGACTTTACTAGACTCGACATTGCCACTAACCGAGAGCGATATATTGGAGTGGGGGGACCCAGATGTTCCGGCTGACGCTAGCTACCTGTTTGAATATTCCCCTTATCATCAGGTGCGTAAGCAGGCTTATCCTCATCTGCTAGTGCAGGCGTCGAGAAACGATGGTCGAGTGGGCATGCATGAGGCATTGAAATGGATGGCGAGATTACGCGAACGTACCACCGGAGGCGCGCTGCAGCTGATTGACATTGAGGAACATAGCGGCCATCTTGGTGCCTCTGACCAGTATCTAAGACGGCGCAAACAGGCGCTTGAATACACATTCGTTTTACAGGGCCTAGGCCTAAAGGATTAAAAATTGGAGTTAGCCCAACGCGTTCGAATTCCAGTGGCGCAGAGCATCGTCTGGAGTGCATTGAATGATCCGGCAATCCTGAAGAATTGCCTGCCAGGCTGTCAGTCTTTTGATAGTACGGGTGAAAATAGTTTCGAAGTCGTACTGGTGGCCAAGGTTGGGCCCGTAAAGGCGACCTTCAAGGGAGCGGTTACACTAAGTGATGTCAAGCCTCCAGAATCCTACAGGATCAGTGGTTCAGGCAAAGGAGGTGTCGCCGGTTTTGCAAAAGGTGGCGCAGAAGTGCATCTGGAATCCATTGAGGATTCTGCAGCAACTTTGATGTCTTATCAGGTGACGGCATCTGTCGGAGGCAAGTTGGCGCAGATTGGTTCAAGGCTGGTGACAGGCGCTGCCAGAAAAATGGCGAATGATTTTTTTACAGGCTTTGTGAGGTCCCTATCGGGAGACCCCTTAATGGAGGTTGAAATCGAGACCCTCGTTCTGGAAAAGTGAGCCTTGGAAAAGTGAGTCACAAGAAAAGACTCAGGTAAGCAAGAATGACGGGCATAACATTACAAGTATAACAAGGTTAGCGACTAATCTTTTGAGCAGGCAAGACAAGGAGTAATCATGTCAATCTCGGTACAGTTAAATGTCAATGGCAAGCCGGTAGCGCTGGAATGTCCAGCCAGTACCACGCTTGTGGCGCTGATTAGGGAGCGGTTGGAACTAACCGGCACCCACGTCGGCTGCGACACCTCCCAATGTGGGGCATGCACGGTTCATCTTAATGGTCGGGCGGTTAAGTCGTGCACCATACTCGCTGCGCAGTGCGAAGGCGCCGAAGTGACAACAATTGAAGGCCTGGGCGATGCTGACAACCTGCATCCGATGCAGGAAGCGTTTCGTGAGTGCCATGGTCTACAGTGTGGTTTTTGCACGCCCGGCATGATTATGTCGGCAGTAGACTTGGTCCATAGAGAGTCGTCTATTAATGAGCAGGTTATCCGGGAAGGGCTTGAGGGTAATATCTGTCGTTGTACGGGCTATCACAATATTGTTCTGGCCATTGAGGCCGCAGCCAAAAAGATGAGGAACTAGATCGTGGTTGAGCAGAGTATTGGAAAGTCTGTACTTCGCAAGGAAGATAAGCGGTTTATTACTGGCAATGGACGTTATACAGATGACATTAACTTGCGCGGCCAGACTTATGGATACTTTGTTCGCTCGCCATACGCCCATGCCGTGGTAGGGGAAGTTGACACCTCGGTAGCACAATCCATGCCGGGCGTTGTCGCGGTTCTGACGGGTAAGCAGGTTGCAGAGGATGGGCTTGGTACGCTGCCTTGCGGTTGGATGATTCACTCTAAAGACGGCAGTGAAATGAAGCAACCGCCGCACCCGGTGATGGCGGCTACAAAAGTGAATTATGCTGGTGAACCCGTTGCACTGGTTGTTGCTGATAGTCTTGATGGTGCCAAGAATGCAGCGGAGCATGTCTTGGTTAATTATGAAGAACTTCCGGCTGTCGTTTTGGCAAAAGCGGCACAAAGTTCCCCTGACATTTACAAGGAGGCTCCCGGGAATACCTGCTACGAGTGGGAACTGGGCGAAAAAGAAGCAACGCAGGCAGCGATAGATGGCGCCGCGCATGTGACTAGATACACGCTGACCAACAATCGGCTGATACCAAACGCATTGGAGCCAAGGGCTGCGATTGCAGACTTTAACCGTGGCACCGAAGAACTGACGTTGTACACCACTAGCCAAAACCCTCACTTGGCTCGGCTTATTCTTACGGCGTTCGTTCAGCTTGCGCCGGAACACAAATTGCGGGTCATTGCGCCGGATGTTGGTGGCGGCTTTGGTTCCAAGATTTTTGTCTATTCTGAAGAAACGGCGCTGGCCTGGGCATCAATGAAGCTTGGCGTCGCGATCAAATGGACGGCAGAGCGATCCGAATCTTTTCTGGCAGACGCCCACGGCAGGGATCATGTCTCTGAAGCGGAATTGGCGATGGATGATCAGGGTAACTTTCTGGCATTACGGGTCAAAACCACAGCAAACATGGGCGCTTACCTGTCTACCTTTGCCGCGGCGGTCCCGACCTACTTATACGGCACATTGCTGGCGGGCCAGTATAAAACGCCAAATATTTATGTCGAAGTAGATTCTGTATTTACCAATACCGCCCCCGTAGATGCCTATCGAGGTGCCGGCAGGCCAGAAGCAACCTTTCTGGTAGAAAGAATCGTTGAATTGGCGGCAAAAGAATTGGGGATGGATCCGGTAGAACTTCGTCGCAAAAATATGATTCAGCCCGAGGACTTTCCTTACCAAACACCTGTCGCGCTCGAATACGATGTTGGTGATTACGAGGCGAGCCTGAATAAGGCACTTGAAATGTCCGACTACGACGGTTTTACCGACAGGAAAGCTGATTCAAAAGCCAGGGGCAAGCTTCGCGGCATCGGCCTTAGTTGTTATATCGAAGCCTGTGGTCTTGCACCTTCAGCGCTTGCCGGCGCGTTGGGTGCCAGTGTTGGCTTGTGGGAATCAGGAGAAGTCCGGGTGAACCCTACGGGAAGTGTGACCGTCCTGACAGGCACTCATAGTCATGGTCAAGGCCACGAGACAACCTTTGCCCAGTTGGTTGCCAGTCGATTAGGGATATCGGTCGACGATGTTGAAGTCGTTCACGGTGACACGGGGAAAATGGATTTTGGTTTAGGTTCCTATGGTTCCAGGTCATTGGCGGTTGGTGGCTCTGCCCTGGCCGTGGCGGCAGACAAGGTGATTGAAAAAGGTCGCAAAATTGCGGCTCATCTGCTTGAAGGCAAGGTGGACGATATCGATTTTAAGGACGGTGAATATCGTTTAAAAGAGAGCAATCGATCTAAAACGTTTCAGGAAATCGCCTTTGCAGCCTATGTGCCTCATGACTATCCCATAGAAGAACTCGAGCCAGGTCTTACAGAAAAGGCTTTCTATGATCCGGGTAACTTTACCTATCCGGCAGGCACCCACATTTGTGAAGTAGAGATCGATCCGGAAACCGGCGCGACCGAAATCACCAATTTCACGGCAGTTGATGACTTTGGCACGATTATTAATCCAATGATTGTTGAAGGGCAGGTGCATGGTGGTATCGCTCAGGGAATCGGGCAGGCGATGCTTGAGCAGTGTGTCTATGATGAGTCTGGTCAGTTGCAGACGGGTTCATTCATGGATTACTGCATGCCCAGGGCCGACGATTTACCCAACTTTACGGTGGGTCTGACAACCACCGTGTGTACCCATAATCCCGTGGGCGCAAAGGGCTGTGGCGAGGCCGGAGCAATCGGTTCACCACCGGCAATCATTAACGCGATAACAGATGCTGTAGGGGTGCGGGAGATTAGTATGCCCGCTACCCCAGAGAAGATATGGCGTGCAATTCAGGAACAGAGGGCTTAACTATGTACGATTTTAATTACCACAAACCCGGTTCTGTTGATGAGGCAATACAATTGTTTCTGGGCGCGCAGGACGGTGTCTACCTGGCAGGTGGACATACCCTGTTACCGTCGATGAAACAACGTTTGGCTGCGCCGACAGATGTTATTGACCTTGCAGGTATTGAAGGTTTATCCGGCGTTAAGTCTGTGGGATCAGACATTGAAATAGGTGCCTTGACGGCACATGACGAAGTCGCGAATTCGCCCGTTGTTCAGTCAGTTATCCCGGCACTGGCAGAGCTAGCTTCACTGATTGGCGACGCTCAGGTACGAAACAGGGGGACTATTGGTGGGTCTGTTGCGAACAGTGACCCCGCTGCGGATTATCCCGCGGGTGTGCTTGGTTTGGGCGCAGAAATCATCACCAACAAGCGGTCGATCACAGCGGATGATTTTTTTACGGCGATGTTCGAAACAGCGCTCGAAGAGGGTGAATTGATCATCAAAATAAAATTCTCAAGGCCAAAAGCCGCGGCATATGTAAAGTTCCCAAACCCGGCATCAAGATACGCTACTGTTGGCGTGTTTATTGCGCGAACCGGGTCGGGTATTCGCGTCGCCATTACCGGGGCGGCGCCAAGTGTTTTTCGTAGCACAGACATGGAGGACGCTCTCACCAGGGATTTTTCAGTCGAGGCTCTCGAGGGCATCCGGCTAGATGATGGTGAGATGAACAGCGATCTTCATGCTACGGCAGAATATCGAGCACATCTTTGCATCGTCATGGCGAAGCGAGCAGTACGCAAACTGCTTTGACCGTTACTCGATTTTGTTAGTGTTCGATTTTGGTACTGCTGGATCTCTGTATTACTGGGCTGTCGCTGCTTCGTTTCGAAGTTTGACCAAATGATCGTAGAAGCGCACGAGTACATCATAAGGTTGGCAACCGAACACGAACAAATCCCTATGTGAGTATGTGGGTACGCCGGTAATGCCATCTTCATAAGCGCGGTCCCAGTCTGCAGTAACCCGGCTTCCGAATGATCGGGTTTCGATCACTTCACGAGCAGCTTCAACATCAAGTCCCACAGAACCGGTAATATCGAGCAGAGTACCGACATCGCTAATTGTTTTGTCTTCTACAAAGTAGGCCTTAAACATGGCATCGTGAAAAGCTTCTCCACCTACCTGTGTATCAGCCCAAGCGCCCAGTTCCTGGGATAGCCTGCTGTTATCCAGTCGGGTTCTTTTGTTGTAAGGCAATCCTGCTTCTGCCATCAAGGTTCGTAGATGATCTGCGGCTGCTTTTGAGTCTTCCTTGTTCCGGTTACGATAAAGATCCTTCATGGGGATCCCTTCCGTGGGTGTTTCAGGATGTAGTGGAAAGTGAACCCATCGGGTGACCACGTTTTTTTCCTGCTTTAATTTTTCAATACTAACAGTACTGAGGTAGCACCATGGTCATATGTAATCCGAGTAGATTTCTATCAGGATTGGGTCAGTAATTACGAGGTTTTCAGCCATCTTTATCGTTCTCTCGTTCTCTTATTAGCTTGTACAAATATCCACTTTCTATTCCCTCTTTGAGTCTGAGGGGGCTGGTGGTGCAGCAAGCCTATCACGACAAAGCATGAGGTTCCTCCTTGCTGGTCATCTTGGCTACTGGAAGATCTTTAGCTATCCAGGGTCTACCTCGTTACGCTTTTGCTGCACTGTAAGGGCAGAACAGACGCCAGATTGAAGACATAATTGCAGGCCTGGTTGGTGACCCTGTGGCGGTTAAGTCTCGGTGGCCTCTAAGGGGGTTGAAACGCCGGGTCCGTGAGCGATGACGTTATCTTTGAATTGACGGTCCATATGAGTCTTTTAGGCCTGATTATGGCCTGTGATGCAAGCTAGACAAACGAACAAATGGAGATACATTTCATCAGGCTATTCAAAAGACTATTTACAAGACTATGTATAAGCTCGCGCAACAATATCCAAAAAAATATTTGAAAAACGAGGAAAGAATCATCGAAAGCGTTACGGGTATAGCAGAGCAGTCTCCTCTTGGACAGATTATTGAACAACTCCAGTCGTTTATGGACGAGCACATTTATCCTAACGAAGAGCTCTATGCCGAACAACTTGACGCTCTAGAGGATCGCTTTTCTACCGTCCCGCTCATGGAAGAACTGAAAACCAAAGCTAGAGAACAAGGGCTGTGGAACCTTTGGATGCCAAAACATCATGGCGGGCTCAGTAACGAAGATTACTGCTCGTTGGCGGAAATGATGGGCCGGGTACTCTGGTCACCGGAAGTCTTTAACTGCAATGCTCCGGATACGGGCAACATGGAAGTATTCATTAAATACGGTAGTGAAGCGCAAAAAGCGCGGTGGTTGCAGCCGTTGCTCGATGGCGAGATCCGCTCATCGTATTGCATGACCGAACCCGATGTCGCTTCCAGTGATGCGACTAATGTTCAGACTTCGCTCGTTCGGGACGGCAACGATTTTGTCATCAATGGCCGAAAATGGTTTATTACCAATGCGCCGTACGAACGTACAAAGATCTTTATTGTCATGGGCAAGTCAGACCCGGACAACCCGAACCGGCACCTGCAGCAAAGCCAGATACTGGTGCCAAAAGACACGCCAGGTGTTACGGTTGTTCGACCGTTGACAACCTTAGGTTACGACGACGCACCGCTCGGGCACGCCGAACTTCGTTTTGAAAATGTTCGTGTACCTGCAGAAAATATCCTGCTCGGAGAAGGCCGTGGCTTTGAGATATCTCAGGGTCGCCTTGGCCCAGGTAGAATTCACCATTGTATGCGATTGATTGGCTGTGCTCAGCGCGCCTTGGAGTTTGCCTGCCGTAGAGCCGTGAGTCGCGAAACCTTTGGCAGGAAGCTGTCGGAACATCAGTCCGTACTCGAGGATATCGCCAAGTCGTTCAGTGAAATCGAGCAGGCGCGACTACTCACACTCAAGACGGCACGAAAGATAGATGAGCTAGGCGCGAAGGACGCCCGCGATTTGATCGCGGCTGCGAAGATTACGGTACCGCTAATGACGCAAACCGTCATTGACCGTTGTATGCAAATTCATGGTGCAGCAGGGTTGACCGCGGACTATCCTATGGCGGAAGCCTTCAATTACGCAAGATGGTGCCGACAGGCGGATGGTCCAGACCAGGTGCATATGATGGCACTGGGCAAGCAGGTCGTTAAGCGTTACACCAGTTGATCAATTCGTGACCGCTGGGCCTGACTTGTTCTAATATTCATGGACACGCTTTTTCTGAGTGTCGTCTTAGTGAGGTAGATAAGGAAGGGTAGATCCCTTGGTGTCAGCCAGAAATCGACAGGCAACGATTGACGACAAGGGTCAGGCGCGCATAAAAAAAGCCTCGCGGAAACGAGGCTAGTGGCCGGAAAGGTTTGCAATACTGTTGTTTACGATTGCGCGCCTCGGCAGGGGGCTCGCTTTACAAGATCTATGCAACCAGAGAGTTGGTTGTGAAAACTGTTAAAGCGACAAGAAAAAGGGTTGAAAAAAGCCTAAAGTTCTAGATCGTGCCAGTCTTGTTTTATCGGTTTTTTGAATTGCTCCCGTTTAAGTTCATCTACGGATTTTGTCAGTTTATCCAGTTCAGTGACGACTAGGGTATCACCCGATTTCAGAGCTTTTAGAGCATGCTTATTTAACTCTGCGAGGTTACCTCTGGTCAGCCTCTCTTTTTTAACAGAGGGCCTGGGCACCTCTGCTAAATTTTCACGCCAATTATTCATAACTGTAAACGCCTTAAATGTTTCGTTCAGTGTTGGGTAAAGCCTGTGCCGCCACTGTGCCTAGGTTCTTTTCTAGCCACTTTATTTTAGAAATCCGTATTGCGGTCGATTGGGCTATTGGGTCCACGCAACCCGCGTCAAACTCTTCAATCCATTGAAAGTTCATCCCTCTTTCCCAGCAGAATTCCATTTCAGCAGTAGACTGTGTGCCGCTGTAAGTGGAACAACCGGTAGTAAGGGCGATAACTAAGAAAGCTAAAATAGTCTTGTACATGTTGTTCACCTGTTTGCTTATTGGGTTTATGGATAGAGAGCTTAGGGTTGCCTTGTAAACGGGGGTTGATGTCAATGTGCATTAATGTAACGGAACGTGACCTAACGCATAGGGTGCAGCGAGAACCCTTGAAATACTGGTTTTTTCGTACGTTAGATCGGTATAGCGGGAGTTCGGAGATGATGCGTCGGTGACCTGTCCTCGGGCTCATCGGTCAAGTCATGGGGGTTAGATTGATCCGATAGGTCAACAGTGTTCGTTCTCACCACACCGTTTAATCATCGAGCAGGGTCATTAGCGCTATTTATCTTTGAGGTTCGACTGCATGAAGGGCAGGTTTACCGTTGCTTGACACGAACACAACAGCTAGGGCCCCCGCTCGAAGCTTTGGCGTAGTCGTGCAAGTAGACTTCCTTGTACGGCAACGACCGCCAGAACCGCTCTATGAACACGTTGTCTCGCCAGGCACCCTTGCCGTTCATAGTGACGGTCGCGCGTGAGGCTAGCACAGCCTTAACGAACTCCGAGCCAGTGAACTGGCTGCCTTGATCCGTGTTGGCGATCGCCGGCGCACCGTGCCAACGCCTCTTGCAGGATTTCAACACAAAAGTCCGCCCTCATCGTGTTTGCTAACCGCCGCCATGACAAGACCCTTCGTGTTGCCCAGTCCATCACCGTGACAAAATACACAAACCCACGCTTCATCTGCAGATAGGCGATATCCAATGCCCAAACCTTATTCGGTCTATCTATTATTCTGTTGCGCAACAGTTAGGGGTGGATTCGATGGCCGGATGCTGGCACTGCGGTTCTTGGGCGACGGTCCAGCGCTTCAATGCCCAAACGCTTTATTAACGTGGTGATTTGGCGTCAGCCTGCGGCGTGGCCTTCGGCGTGGCCTTCGGCGTGGCCTTCGGCGTGGCCTTCGGCGCGGCCGTGTCTCTGCAACTTTCCTTGGAGCTGCCGACTGCCCATGAACGGGAAATCCAGAGGTAATTTATCGATCAATCGCATCAATCCCTCGTCTCGGTCGCTGAGCGGGACCGGTGTTTAGGACAAGCTGGAGCGCTTGATATCCAGGCGCCTCGCCTGGCGACTAATCGACAGCGGATGTTCTTGATCAATCATCGCTTTGCGTTGGGGCTGTCCAGCCGTCCGAGCGCGCGTTCTAAAAAACCGTTTTCCATCGCTAGCTGGCCAATCTTGGCCTGCCGCTGTTCGAAAGAGGGGGCCTGTAGTGCCGCATTACGCTCGGCTTTAGCCAAAAAGACGACTTCGGGTTGAGCCAATAACAGATTCTTCCAATCGGTAATTTGATTTGCGTGAATCTCCTACTTCTCGCACAGTTCAGTGAAGGTTTTGTCCCCCTTCAAGGCCCCCGGTGCTGCCGTAGCCTTGAACTTGGCACTATGGATACGTCGTGATCGTCCCATTTCTGCTCCTCTGGCCGACGGCCCATTGTTGAGCAGTTCGTTCACTTAAACCAGTGTCCGAAATAGCGGGGCCACCTCTTTCTTGGGTTTGCAGCATCGCCTTTATAGTCAAACCAGATAGAGCCTCCACCATCAGCATATCTGTTACACATCATCTCTTTCGAAAGAGCCGGCAATAAACGCTTAGCATATAGGCTGCCAGTTAAGACTTCTGTCTTGGGATTATCCAGAAGATAAGCATAAAGCAAATACTGCTCAGTCCAGTAAACATGTCTGTCCAGATTTTTGATTTCATAGGCATAGGGTAATGTTATGTCATGCGCGTGGACCACCAAATTTGAGCGGATACTGGGAAGAAGTTTCAAGTAAATGTACACACAGTCGCTGCCCACTTTTACGGTGTGAGTTGAATCGATAAACAACACCTCGGCCGCTTCAATCAATTCACAAAGCGGTTCAAGTCCGATATCTTGAATCCCGGATTCTATGATTTCGCTGACAGATTCAATTTCTTTGAGAAACTCAAGCGGATAGGGTTCGATAACCTTTATCTCTCCGAACCCGTTTTTTTGAAGCGCCATGTCTGCGGCTAGTGTCGAATTGCCCGCACCGATCTCAACGACAAGCTTAGGCTTCACATGTCTCAAAACACAGTAGTAACTCATTGCGTCCATGTAGGAAAAAGATGGGTTGTTCCAATAATAGTGGGCAGGCACTGAGTCAGCACCTTTCTCTAGTGGCGGGTTAAATTCGGCAGCGTATTGCTTTATTTCACCTAAAAATTGTTCAGTACGTTGGATATTGAACACGGTTGGCGAATTGTAGCTGCCCTGTGTTTGCTCGGGCTCTCTGAACTCGAAAGATTTCTCGTAGTCTTCGATGCTGGGGATGCTGGCATAAAAATTCGCCGGCGTGATATGCAACTTCTGCTGTTCTAGTCGCTTCCTGGTGCCTCTATCTGTCCAAAGTACTTTCTTCGCCAACTGAACGAGTGTCTGAAACTCTTCTTCGCTTAAATTCATTGTTTAGTGCCTTACCCTCGAAAAATGACATTCACCCTGCATTACACGGGCATCGGCGCTTTGGCTTAAGCGAGAGAAAGCTTACGATATCGTTGTTGTGCTTCTTCCATGATGCCAAAATACGCTATTTTTTTCGCCCTTAACTTTTTCGCCCTTAACTTTTTCGCCCTTAACTTTTTCGCCCTTAACTTTTTCATCCTTAACTTTTTCATCCTTAATCAAGGCAGCGGTCAAGGACGGTGACAGTATGAAGATTCAAGGTTGCTGCGTTATCTCTGCACTTTTCTTGTTAAACATGAGCCAGTCCTTGGCCGATGGTGGCGACGTACCAATAGAGGGTGGCGACGTACCGATAGATAGTGCCAGAGGAAGCTACGAGGGTGCTGAGAACATCCACTGGAGCATGCAAGATACGCTTAATTCACAAACCTTTGAGCAAGGGCTAGTTTTTACTGCTAGAGAGTACCAATGTAATACAAGCGACGTGAGTCGCTCATGAGACGGTTACTCGCTTAAAGCTCCGCTGGAGCTTTACAAGCAAAATGCTTGAGCCTGCTTCAAAGTTAGCGTGCTGGCGGATTCGCGTATTGATGACTCATTTCGTTTTGCGCTGAAGCATATTAGAGACACCAACGGAATACTCGATCGTTCCGGGATTAGGGCAAGCTTGTTCGTGTCTTAGATAGTAAATGTCTGGATGGAGACGGAGTTTAACGATGATCCTCTATTTGCGTTAGAAAAAATTCACAGGCAAAGCAAGGAAATGACGGCGACAAACGAAGCCGACATTGTCATCGCAATGTTTAAAAAGACTCCCGATTACCCAGTAGATTTCTGCGGTGCAGTCAATTTTTTTGATCTTTCTGTCACGCTTGATATTGGCGTAATCGTGGCAAATTGTGGATACGACACCTATACCGTGGCACATGAGTTTGGCCACGCCCTAGGGATAGACCATTCCCGGGATATACCCAGTGAGGCTCTGCCCTTCATTGAAAGCGCACATGGCTATGTCGATCCAGTCACGGGCTATGGTTCAGTCATGAGTTATCAAAAGAATATGCTGCCTCTTTTCAGTTCGCCCAACGCTTCGTTTACGGTCGATGGCCAGCAACTTGCGCTAAGAGGTGAAGACGCGAACGCAGTCTCTGCCGCAAACGAGGTGGTATTCTGGGTCTCGATATCAAACGAATTTGTCCAAAGGGATCCGGAAGTTAGTGGCTTGAGCTTAGCGGTGCAGGAAGACTTGACCAATGCCTGGTCCGTCGGAGGTCGTCCTGAGCCAGTATCAATCTACGATTGAGTCAGTTCGTCGGCACCTGTTTATCGACAAGCAGTTTTGAATGAAGAGCGGTGCTGAGATCTCCGCGCGATGATTCGCAGACCGTCTATCGATGCTATATGGCTTGCGTGTCGCGATGCGCTCCACATAGGCACTCCACATAGGCACTCCACATAGGCACTCTACATAGGCACTCCACATAGGCTCTTAGTGAGTTATTATTGGGGGCAGTTGCGTTGGGTTTTCCGACGCTCGTGTCTAACTGGAAAAACCTAGGGGCCTTAACGTGGATCATGACAGGCTTATCGCTTCAGCCAGACGGTGGGTGGAAACGATGGTTGTTGCTCACCAACTCTGCCCCTTTGCCAATCGAGAATTGCAAAACGATCGAGTACGTTTTGTGGTCACCGACTCAACGACTGAAGATAAATTGTTGCTGGCACTGACCGAAGAGCTACGTTTGTTGATTTCAGATCCTTCTATTGAGACCACGCTGTTGATTCATCACCGGGTGCTGCTGGATTTTTATACCTATAATGATTTTTTGCAGGTCGCTGATGGCTTACTGGTGGATATGGAGCTTGATGGCATTATTCAAATAGCCAGTTTTCACCCAACGTACCAATTTTCAGGCACAAAGCCCGACGATGCGGAAAATTACACTAATCGATCACCGGATCCCATGCTGCACTTAATTCGAGAGGGTAGCCTGGCCCGGGCGATCGCTGAGTATCCTGGCGTAGAGCATATTCCAAAACGCAATATAGCCCGCCTGTCGGCGCTGGGAGCCTCTGAGATGAAGGCGCTATTGGCGAATTGCTCTGCCCCAAATACCGTCTCAGTCGCCAAAGCGAAACGTGATGGAAGTTAAGATTCGTCAATTTCGGGAAGGTGATGCCGCAGAATTTACAGCGGCTGTTCTGGAATCAGCCGACGATATCGCGCCGTGGCTACCCTGATGCTCGGCAGGTTATCGGATCGAGGATGGTCGTGATTGGGCCATTACAGCAGCGGCGAACTGGCGCGACGGCACCGATTGCAGGTTCCTGCTGGTAGACGCTGAGTCAGACGTGATTCTGGGTTCTGTGGGGATTAATCAAATCGTCCCCCAGCATCGAACGGGAAACCTGGGCACACTGGGTGCGCAAAGGTTCATTGGGTAAAGGGTTTTGTACTATCGCGGCGCGCATGGCGATTGGGTATGCGTTCGATGAGTTACAGTTTCAGCGGACCGAAGTTCAGGGCCATACTGAAAACCTTTTCAGCAATCTGGTGGCACGGAAACTGGGCGGATGCGTTGAAGGCATATAGCGCAATAAAATAGTGCTTCGAGGCGAGTCTTGTGCTGCTAATTGCTACTCGATTATCCCCGTAGACTTCGCAGCCTAGGGGTTTAAATGGATGCAGTTGTCAGTCCCGCAGGGTTTTCTCCCAAAGCAACGCTAATTTTTCAGTAAAACGCCCGACTAAGGGAGTTTAGGCGCAATTTAGCGCGCTTTCCTAAGACTAGCTAAAGGCGCCTCCAGGTCTATCGGGTCTAATTAGGACTGGCCGACCTGGGCTATTTAGCGGAATATGTCGGAAAAGATCACAAACGGAGAGCAAGTGATGAGCTTAGCGTTTCTTTCTGCCACAGCGTTGGCAGAGAAGATCAGGAGTGGGGCGGTTAGTTCGGTTGCTTTAACTGAGTGTTTTATTGAACGAATCGAACGCCTGGATAAAGCGATTAACGCCGTGGTGGTAAGGACGTTCAAGGATGCTCGTCGGGCCGCGCTCGCTGCGGATCAGGCGGCTGCTAACGGCGAGTGGTTGGGCCCTTTGCATGGCGTGCCGATGACGATAAAGGAATCTTATGCAATGGCGGGAACACCCACCACTTGGGGCATAGAGCAATTCCGTCACAATCTGGCGAGCAAAGACGGCTTGATTGTTCAGCGGTTTAAGCAATCGGGAGCACACTTTCTTGGGAAAACAAACGTGCCTGTTGATCTGGCTGACTTTCAGAGTTACAACCCGATTTATGGGGTAACCGGAAACCCCTGGGATATTACGAGAACTCCCGGTGGTTCGTCAGGCGGCAGCGCGGCGGCCTTAGCGGCTGGTTTTTCGGCGCTGGAGGCTGGGTCTGATATTGGCGGCTCGATTCGAAATCCCGCACACTTTTGCGGCGTTTATGGCCATAAACCAACCTATGGTGTGGTGCCGATGCAAGGCCATGAACTATCGGCAGGGCTACCAGAGGGCGATCTTGCCGTGTGTGGGCCTTTAGCTCGAAGTCCTGCTGACTTAAGGCTCGCGCTCTCTATCATGGCGGGCCCTGCGCAGCGTCATGCAAAGGGTTGGCAGTTGTCGCTAAAACCGGCCGTGAAACAACAATTGTCTGATTATAAAGTCGTCATTTGGGCAACGGACGCCACGGCGCCGGTAGCCGACGAGGTCTCTACGCGAGCCTTGGAGGTCGGGGCTCAGCTAGAGGCATCTGGTGCGAGTGTTTCTTATACGGCGCGACCTCAATTTGATGTTGTGGCCGCTCATGAAAATTATCAAACCTTGCTGAATTCGGCGATGACCTCGGGGATGGGCCCCGAAGAAGTTGCGCGTATGCAGCGTCGAGCGGATAGTCTTGCTACAGATGATCGCAGTCGTGGCGCGCAGATCACTCGTGCGGCAGTGCTTTCGCATCGAGACTGGATTCGCGCAAATGGCCAACGTGAAAAGATACGAGCGGCCTGGGATGAGTTTTTTGAGGCGTGGGATATTGTCGTTTGTCCGCAAATGGCCACCACTGCCTTTGTGCACGATCACCAGCGTTTTGGTCAGCGCACACTGACCGTCGATCAAGCCCAGCGGCCCTATTTTGAACAGTTGTTCTGGGCTGGTTTGGCGATTAACGCCTACTTGCCAAGTACGGTTTTCCCAACGGGTCTCTCAGCTGATGGATTGCCTATCGGTCTTCAGGCCATGGGTGGGCCCTACCGCGACTTTGACACGATTGAGTTTACCCAGTTGTTGGCTGAACGCCTTGGCGGTTTTCAGGCTCCTGCGTATTTGTGCTGAACGGGCTGACAACCTGATTGAGTTAGGCCAGAAAAGCCTGTCGCGCTTAAAAACTTTGGCTTGTGACCCAAAGACAAGCCTTCCTTTGATGGGACGTTATTGTGAATAGCCACCATCTGATGTCGCCCCAAATTGAAAAAATATCGACGGCCGTATTCCACAGTCACTTTCTTTTGCCCGGTCTTGATGCCGTGCTAACTGATTCTCGACGTCAGCTTGTTCTGTATTTGTTTAATGGGCCTTTGCTAAATAGCTCGGCACACCTGGCAAAACCCATCGCGGATTTCAGTATCTCGACGTGGGTTTTTTTGTATAATTCCGAAAGAACCTTTTGGTAGCCAGCCGGTCCAAGAATCAGAACAATTCGTCCACAGGAAAACGCCACATGTCTACGCGCATTTTTATGCTTTTTTCGCTGCTGTTACCTCACTCGGCCTATGCCGGCGAAGTCCCCACGGAACTTTTTGGCGTCACGCTGGGAATGACCGCGATGAGGACGCAGGACAAGCCCGCTGGAGAGATGACGATCAAACGATTAACCGGTCTTATTCCGTGGAGCCGAGGTGCGCGTTATTACTATGAGCCCGAACAAGCCTATGAGGCATTTCCATTCATAGAGTACAGGACCGGAGAAGAGGAGTTTTATTCCACTAATCACTCATCGCTTGTTCTTCCTGTGATTCCTGATGAAGTGAATACCGTTAGTGAGTGGGAAGCGTCTGTGGCTGAACATGGTGAGCAATTTACGGTAATGAGCGTTGAGTATACTTCTCAAGAGTATGGTTCAACACATGCAGCCTATCTGGCGGCGTCAGCGTTATGCCAAGAAAAGGTTGTTGAACTCGATCTTGAAGCTTCGCGGGAATCAGACAACATGGGCTCTAGCCCCAATGATTTCTCTCGCTCCTGTTTCTTTGTCACTGATGACCGCGAGTTGGAAATCAATCAGAACGGACCGAAGTACGTCTACAGACTGCTGTTTTCTTATGAATACATTAGCTTGGCTGAAAAATTGCTGGCAGATAAAGCCAGTGCAATACAGCTGAACGTAACGAGTGAATCGGATGAGTCGGATGAGTCGGATGAATAGTCTTAGCGGCGGATAAAAACTTGTCTTTTCATGAGTAGATAAAAGCATCTCTCGGCTCAGGCGTTAGGGCGCATCCTGCCAATATAAGTTGCTAATAGCTGCTCCGGGGTTATTCCTGTCGGTGACTTCTATAGAAGCTAAATCATAGTACCTAAATCATAGAACCTAAAGTCATAGGGGCAAAAATGGACGTGGCTCGGCAGTAAGTCTGAACTTCTAAGCTTGACCTGAATCGGACTTCAACTTGGGACAGGTCGCCATGACCCAAGCAGGGAGTAAAGTACCGTAGTTTGTTCTCTTTCAGCGCCTGGCGGCAGCATCTTTTCCCGCTAAAAAGCCAAACACCATGCCCGGCGCTAACGTGCCACCAGCTCCGCCATAGGTCATGCCCATCGGCGAGGCCATGACATTGCCCGCAGCATAAAGCCCCTGAATAACTTTGCCGTCTACATTGAGTACTGCGCCATTTTTATTCGTCTTCGGGCCCCCTTTAGTTCCCAGCGAGCCGCTTTTCACTTCGATCGCATAAAATGGTCCTTTCTCGATCGGCCCCAGGGTTGCTTGCGGGGTTCCCTTAACCGCGGGATCCCCCCACCAGGTATCATGGGCACTTTCGCCGCGATGAAAGTCTTCATCCCGGTAGTTACTCACACTTGTGTTCCATTTGGATACTGTGTGGCGCAGCCCTTTGCTATCCGCGCCGATCTCGTCGGCCAGTTCTTCCAGTGACAGCGCCTTCGTGATCCAGTTAGGTGCAGGGTTTCCAGGTGCGGTTTCAATCGTGCCGTATAGATCCAGGTGTTCCTGGTCAAAAATATACCAGCACGGTAAATTCGAGTATTCAAACTTGGCAACGTCTTGTTCATGAAATGCGGCGCCAAACGCGTTGTAGTTCGCCGCTTCATTTGTAAAACGCTGGCCTTTCTTATTAATCATTATAGAGCGGGGCCGCGCGCGTTCAGCGGCAAAAAGATAGGTTGGATTCAAACCATCACCCCGGTCCCCGGGTGCCTCGACTGCAGGCATCCACCATGCTTCTCGCATGTTGCCCAGCGCGGCACCGATGCGCATACACATCACCAGGCCATCGCCTTCGTTAGTCGGTACTGATACCGGGCTCGTCATGGGGCCGCGCAGAAAGTCCCTGACTAATTCTCTGTTCCATTCAAACCCGCCTGTACCCAGGATAACCCCGCCCCGGGCGTGTACCGCAAGTTCCTGGCCGTCTTTCTTAACCACAACACCCGTAACCCGACCATTTTCTGTCATCAACTCAACGGCGCGTGCATGGGTTGTGATCTCTATCTCGGCTTCAAGACAGGCCTTGTAAAGATGACCAATGAGGGCTTGGCCACAGCCCCGTTCATCATTTTCAATACGCCTGGCGTGTTCGGCGGCTGAAACCTTGGTTGGTACTGCGCTACCAAGGTGAGATTCTTTCATGGTGATCGGCGCTGTCCCATAGTTGTAGCCGACGGTCACGCGATTTTTGTTGTCACCCAGGTCGTTAAATGAAAACAACGGACATTCCAAGGAGCGCCCGCCGCTTGGTTTGCCCCCGGGATGTTCTGGATGGTAATCAGGGAAATCTGCCACCAGTTGAAATCTAACGGAAGTGTTTTCTTCCAACCATCTCACCATTTCTGGTCCATGGTCTACAAATGACTCAGCAAGTTCACGGCGGATTAAATCATGAGACAGTGACTGCAGGTAGGTCAGGGCTTCTTCCCGGCTATCTTTGATTCCAGCAGCGATCATGTGTGGATTATTAGGAACCCAGATCATACCGCCGGACCAGGCGCTGGTGCCGCCAATTTTGTCTGCCTTTTCAAACACCATGACATCGGAACCGTGGCCTTTGGCCGCCAGGGCGGCGGTTAACGCAGAGGCTCCGCTACCAAGGATTATTACATCCGTTTCCATTTGATTCCTCCTGATTAGGTTTCCCAATATACATCTTTCTTAGTTTCAGGGGACAAACTTCAACACCACTTGCGGCGCGGCTAATGCACGTGCCTTTGGGTGGTTTTGTTTAGACTCAAGTTCCGTTTCTGACCGATTGCAGCGCCGGTGGGAGGGTTCGAGCGCTGCGGCAAGTAGTTTTATCACGGCTATGCATACAAACAACAATGCCAAATGGTGGATCAGAATTTGGCCTGACGATAAAGCTATCGATATACAGGCCATACAGCCGTTCAGATAGCAATCTATATAAAAACCCATTTAGCCATCCGCGTAGCCATCCGCGTAGCCATCCGCGTAGCAATCCGCGTAGCAATCCGCGTAGCAATTCATGTCGCAATTAATCGGAATGCGATCAATGCGAAGGCCAATCAAAAAACTTTCACCAGCAATTTCCGCTAGACTGCGATCCCAATCAAGTCTTTGGGCCGCTCCTAAATATGACATCGCTGCCATACCACTACAAAGTAGTAATCTCCTACAAGGGCAGCAACTATTTTGGTTGGCAGGA
>Ga0209502_10000750_pt1 | contig 32615 bp, 34 predicted proteins | sample ArcticOcean_MG_C_10_FD_187442 | JGI IMG/M metagenome (GOLD analysis project Ga0209502, IMG submission 187442) | Marine microbial communities from western Arctic Ocean - ArcticOcean_MG_CB11_90 (SPAdes) (version 2) | ecosystem: Environmental > Aquatic > Marine > Oceanic | place: Arctic Ocean... | reverse complement strand
TGATCGCTTATTAAGTTATTTTTTGTTTCTAAATATAATGTTCTTAGTAAACTTGCTTTCCATTGATTCCAAACATGGGGGCTCGTTCCTCTTATATCTGCAACAGTCAATAGGTATAGGGCATCTAATCTACTTTGTGTTTTCACAAATCCTGCAAATTCATCTATAACAAAAGAATCTGCTAAATCAGATTTTTGAGCAACACTCGACATTTTTAAATGTGACTTAACGAGCCATGCAATTAACTCTTTATCCTCATTGTTAAGTTTCATTATTCGCCCAAACCTCAAAGCAACTAATTCCCCTAACTTCGAATGATCTCCTCCACGACCTTTTGCAATATCGTGAAACAATGCTCCAAGATATAATAGATATGGTTTTTTAAAGTTTTTAAATATTTCGTTACACTCTGGGAACTCATGTTTCCATTTGTCGAGTGTGAAGCGCCTTATATTTTCAATAACATTTAACGTATGCTCATCAACCGTGTATATATGAAATAAATCATGCTGCATCTGGGCTACAATTTTTCCAAATGCTGGGATAAATTTACCTAAAATATTACATTTATTTAACAGCCGTAATGATCGACTGACTTTACTGTTACTTTTAAAAATATCGAGGAATTTTTTCTGGTTATTCGGATCGTTTCTATAATTCTTATCTATTTGAGTGGATAGGGTATCTAATGCTCCCAGCAAATTCGGACCAAAACCTTTAACTTTCTTATATTGCTGAAATAGAATAAAGACATCTAATATGTAAGGCTTTATTTTAGCAATATTTTTTTGGTCTAACTCTATTAAATCGTTGTATATGTAAAATGGTAATGGATGTTTTATTTTCTCTTTATTTCGAACATTTGGATCTAATCTTTTTATAAGAATCTCATTGAATAAAGTAATATAATTAACTGATTTATAATAACTTTTCATAACAATTTCGCTAGATTTTTTATTCTTTGAATTTTTAAATCCAAGATTGTCTGCAAGTTCATTTTGAACATCAAAAACTAATCGATCCTCAATTCTTTTAGCTAAAATATGTAAAAGTATGCGACGTTTTGTTATTTTGTTCTCATGAAGTTGTATTTTGTTAAATTCAACCTTATTAATTAATTGATTTTCAAGCATTTCTTTAAAAGTACTTCCTTTTCCTTGACTAATTGATAACCACCTAACCATATGTAAATCTCTTAATCCACCTGGACTTTCTTTTATATTTGGCTCTAGCTGATAAGCAGAATCTCTAAATTTTCTATGCCGATCTGCTTGCTCATGAAGTTTGAGTTTGTAAAATTTCTTTATAGATAATGAAGCATTAATCGCCTGATTTATTTTATTAAAGACCTCTGATGATCCCGTAAGAAATCTGGATTCAATGAGGTTGGTTGCAGTTGAAATATCCGCATTAAATTCTTGTTTGGTTTGCTTAATATTCCGAACGCTATGACCAATCTTAAAGCCTAAGTCCCAGAAATTTGTAATAAATTCGCCTATAGCTTCTTGGTCAGCATCTGAAATTTCTTTTTCATATACTATTAATATGTCAATATCAGAAAATGGAAACAACTCTTTTCTTCCGTAACCACCCACTGCTACTAATGCGATTTTTTTAGAAATAGGTAGGCTTTGCCATACATTTACAATTAATTGGTCTACTAAAAGTGTCTGTTTTTTTAAATATGCCTGACTGTTATGATTTTCAAGAAATTTTTTACAATAATGATTAAATTTTTCTTGATATAATTTTTTAAATTGAGATAGTTTTTTTTGATTCATCTAAGGAATATTTTTATTACTTAATCTTTTATAAAAGGCTTTGGAGTGCCTTGGGAGACGGTTAATACTTCATATGATGATTCTGTTACTAGAATTGTGTGCTCCCATTGTGCAGAAAGACTCCTGTCTTTTGTTACAACTGTCCACCCATCGGGTAGCATTTTAATATCTCTTTTTCCTGCATTAATCATTGGCTCTATTGTAAATATCATCCCGGATTTAAGTTCAATACCTGAATCAATTTGGCCGTAGTGGAGAACTTGTGGTTGTTCGTGAAAAACTAAACCAATTCCATGACCACAAAACTCTCTAACCACACTATAGCCATTTGATTCAGCGTAAGCTTGGATTGCATGTCCAATGTCTCCAAGATGAGCCCCCGGCTTAACTGCATTTATTCCTAACCACATTGATTGATATGTTATTTCGCAGAGTCTTTTAGCTTGTATTGATGGCTCACCGACATAAAACATCCTACTCGTATCGCCATGATATCCATCTTTTATTACAGTAATATCAATATTAACGATATCTCCTTTTTTTAAAGATTTTGGTCCTGGTATACCATGGCAAATTTGGTGGTTAACTGATGTACAAACAGACTTTGGATAAGGGCTATGCCCTGGCGGTGCGTAATTAAGAGGAGCCGGGATCGTTTTTTGTTCGTTTACCATATAATCATGACAAATTTTATCAATTTCTTCGGTAGTTATATTTGGCTTTATGAAGGGGGTAATGTAATCAAGCACCTCAGATGCTAATTTACCAGCTACCCTCATTTTTTTTATATCTTCTGCATTTTTAATTAAAACTGACATTGGGTAAGTTTAATTCTGACTTAATTATTAAGTAAATATGTTATCATGCCAGCTTTCGAATTAACGAAAAATATTCAACCATTAAGTTTAGTTGAGGGTGCTATTTAAAATAATAGTCATTTTAAACTTTAATGACGTGATTAACCCTTACAAGGAGTATATTTACCATGTCTATAACTATGAGACAAATGTTAGAAGCGGGCGTTCATTTTGGACACCAAACCCGTTACTGGAATCCAAAAATGGCGCCTTATATTTTTGGCGATAGAAACAAAATTCATATAATAAATCTTGAAAAAACGCTACCTATGTTTAACGATGCTTTAAAGCATGCAAAAAATCTTGCTGCTAACAAAGGCCGTATTTTATTTGTTGGCACTAAGAGGCAAGCTAGAGAGATACTTAAAGAAGAAGCAATAAGGGCTGATTGCGCTTATGTTAATTATAGATGGCTAGGTGGAATGCTAACAAATTTTAAGACTGTAAAACAATCAATAAAAAGACTGAATGAGCTAGAAGTTATACTCGAAGATGGAAGTCTTGAAAAGTTGACCAAAAAAGAAGCTCTTAATTTAAACAGAGAGTATGTCAAGCTGGAAAGATCTATTGGTGGAATAAAGAATATGAACTCACTGCCTGATGCTATTTTTGTTATTGATGTTGGATACGAAAATGGTGCCGTTGTGGAGGCAACAAAATTAGGCATTCCAATTATTGGAATTGTTGATACCAATAATTCCATAGAAAATATTGGCTATGTTATTCCTGGTAATGACGATTCAAGTAGAGCGATTCGCCTGTATGCAAGAGGAATGGCTGACTCTATTCTTGATGGAAAAAATAAAGCTATAGAAGACCTTGCAAAAATGGTTGCAGAAGAAAAAGCAGACGATAAAGAAAAGTCAGTATTGGCCGATGAAAAAACTAGTTAAATTTGAAAAGATAGGAGTTTATAGATAATGGCTGAAATAACAGCAAGCATGGTAATGGCATTAAGGGGTCAAACAGATGCTCCAATGATGGATTGTAAGAAAGCCTTAACTGAAGCAGACGGTGATATGGTAAGAGCGGAAGAAATTCTTCGGGTGCGTTTTGGGAATAAAGCAAGTAAGGCAGCAGGTAGAATTGCTGCTGAAGGCGTAGTTAGTTCTTTTATTTCTAAGGATGGTAAATCTGGCGTATTGTTAGAAGTTAATTCTGAAACAGATTTTTGTGCTAAGAATGAAGAATTTCTTAATTTCTCAAATAAGGTCGCTAGAACCATCCTTGAGCAAAAGCTTAAAGATGTAGACGCTATTGGCAAGGCTGAAATTGATGGCATTACTATAGAGGAATTAAGAGCTCAATTAGTCGGCAAGATTGGTGAAAATATTACTCCAAGAAGGTTTATCCATCTTAGTGCTAAAGGTTCTTTATACTCATATATTCACGGCTCAAAGCTTGGGGTGATTTTAGATTTAGAATCTGGAAGTGATGAGTTGGGTAAAGATATAGCTATGCATATAGCTGCAACAAAGCCAAAAGCTATTGATAAAAGCGGTATTGATCCTAAGCTTATTGAAACTGAAAGAAGGGTAGCGATAGAAAAGGCTAAAAAAGCAGGAAAGCCTGAAGAGATGCTTCCAAAAATAGCGGATGGAACTGTTAATAAATTTTTGAAAGAGATTACATTGCTTAATCAATCTTTTGTTAAAGATGAAAAAGTTTCAATTGAAAAACTTTTAAAAGATCATAATGCAACAATACACTCTTTTTATATTTATATTGTGGGAGATGGTATTGAAAAGAAGGAAGAGGATTTTGCAGCTGAAGTTGCAGCAGTATCTAAAGGGTAGCGCTAAGATTGGTGATGAATTTTTATTAAAAGGATTGTGATTGCAATCCTTTTTTTTAACTCAAAACAAGCTAAAATAACAAATTATGGTTGATATTAAATATAAAAGAATTCTTCTTAAGCTATCTGGTGAAGCCCTAATGGGAAATGATGCTTTTGGAGTAAACCCAGAGATTATAAATAAAATAGTAAAAGAAATAGAGATTGCAGTATCTATAGGTACTGAGGTAGCAATTGTAATCGGTGGTGGAAATATTTTTAGAGGGGTTGCACTGGGCGCTGCTGGAATGGACAGGGCGACAGCTGATTATATGGGCATGCTTGCTACAGTTATGAATGCACTAGCACTTCAGGATGCTATGAAGCATGCTGGTATTAATAGTAGAGTTCAATCTGCTATAAATATAGATCAAATTGTGGAGCCTTATATTAGAGGTAAAGCTATAAAGTACCTCGAGGATAAAAAAATTGTTATCTTTGCTGCTGGAACTGGAAATCCATTTTTTACAACTGATACAGCTGCAGCTTTAAGGGCTATGGAGATTAATGCTGATATTATGATTAAGGCGACAAAGGTAGATGGAATATTTTCAGACGACCCTAAAAAAAATTGTGATGCTAAGATGTATAAAACTGTAAGTTTTGATGAGGTAATAAATAAAAACCTTAAGGTAATGGATGCAACCGCATTCACTCTATGTAGAGATCAAAAGCTACCGATTGCTGTTTTTAATATTTTTAAAGAAAATGCACTAAAAAATATTCTCCTTGGGAAAGAAGAAGGTACTTTAGTTACTATGAATTAAGATAAGGATCAAAGAAGATGAGTGAAGTTATAGAAAATGCAAAAATAAGGATGCAAAAAAGCATCGATTCTCTAAAATTAGATTTATCAAAAATAAGGACGGGTAGAGCACATGCTGGTATTTTGGATCATTTATCAGTTGATTATTACGGAGCTCAGACCCTACTAACTCAACTTGCTAACATTACAGTTGCTGATGCCACAACTATCAATATTCAGCCATACGAAAAAACTATGATTCAAGCTATAGAGAAGGTGATTAGAGAAAGTGATATGGGTTTAAATCCTGCTACCTCAGGAGAATTAATTCGTATTCCAATGCCCGCTTTAACTGAAGAAAGAAGAAAAGATTTGATAAAAGTTGTAAAGTCAGAAGGTGAAAATTCAAAAATTTCAATTAGAAATATTAGACGTGACTCTAATGAGACATTAAAGAAATTATCCAAAGAAAAAGAAATTAGTGAGGATGACGAAAGAAGAATGCAGGAAGCTATTCAAAAAAATACGGATGTTTTTATTGTTGAAGTTGATAGGTTAATCGATGCAAAAGAAAAAGATCTTCTGGTTATATAGGCCCGAGGTATTAATCTGTTATATTTTTTCAAAAAAAGATTCTTAAATCCATTAAAGACACCCAAGCATGTCGCAGTTATTATGGATGGTAATGGACGTTGGGCAAATAAAAGACTTCTTCCAAGGATAGCTGGACATAAGAAAGGTTTGGATGCGCTAGAAGTGATAATTAAATCAGCAGTTACCTACGATATCTCAACTATTACTTCCTACGCCTTTAGTACTGAAAACTGGAATCGTCCAGATGAAGAAATTAAAGGGCTTATGGATTTATTTTCAGAATCTATTACGAATCAAACCAATAAACTTATAGAAAATAATATACGCGTTCGAGTTATAGGTGATATTAAAATTTTTAGCAAAGAATTACGAACTAAAATTAAATATCTTGAAAACAAAACCTCTAAAAATAATGGATTAACCCTAAATGTTGCATTAAATTATGGTGCTCGCTCTGAAATATTGATGGCAGTGAATAAATTTTACAAAGATTCGGAATTGAGAAAAGTGCCTATGCTTGAAAAAGATCTAAATGACAATCTTTATACAAAAGAAATGCCTGAAGTTGATTTATTAATTAGAACTGGTGGGCAAAGAAGGCTGAGCAATTTTCTTTTATGGCAGGTTGCTTACTCTGAACTATACTTTACGGATACTTTGTGGCCAGATTTTTCCGAAAAAGATTTTGTAAGTGCATTATATTTTTTTCAAAATACTGAAAGAAAATTCGGCAACCTTAAAGGTAATAAGTAATGCTTAAGCAAAGGATACAATCTTCAATAATTATGTTTGGCTTGTTCAGCCTCACTTACTTCTTCTTAGACTATATTTTTTTTGAAATTTTAGTTTTAACTGTTGGTGGCTTTTTATTGTTCGAGCTAAGCAAAATATTAAAATTACATAACTTAAGCTTAATTCTTTTTTGGTTTTTAGCATCAACTCCATTATTTATATATTCCATAGCAACCTTTATATCTAATTTCGGTAATTTTTTCAATCTCTCCGAATATCCTTACTTTACTAATACTTTATATCCATTAATTACAGATTTTGTATCACTTTCAATTCCTTATTTAGCCTCTTTAAGCCTTATTTTTTGGTTATTTATTGTTCCTCTTGATATATTTTATAAAAAAGTATCGTCTAATCCGTTAGTTAAAGTATTTTACGGTTTGTTTTTAATTACACCAATGTTACTTTCCATCATGTCTTTTTTTGGCACAAATAAAAACATATTACTAATAATTATTTTAATGATTTGGTTCGCTGATATTGGTGCGTATTTTTCCGGAAAAAGATTCGGTAGGATTCAAATAGTAAAAACAATTAGTCCAGGTAAGACAGTTGAGGGGCTCGTCGGAGGATTCTTATCTAACGTAATTTTTATATCATCCCTTTACTTTTTAGGGTTTTTAAATATATTTGATGGTATTTTGCTTGCCATTTTAGTCACTAGTCTTAGTTTGTATGGAGATATCTATGAATCATTTTTAAAAAGAATGGCAAAAATTAAAGATAGTAGTAATTTAATTCCTGGACATGGTGGATTTTTAGATAGACTGGATAGCTTTTGCCCCACAATCCCAATTTTATATTTTTTGTTAAGTGCTTTTGGGTACCTCTAGATGAAAACAATTTCTATACTTGGGTCAACCGGGAGCATTGGATGTAGTGCCTTGGATGTTATAAGGCTTCACCCAGATAAATTTAAAATTTTTGCATTGTCTGGCTATGCAAATGTAGATTTATTATTTAATCAAGCTGTTGAATTTAAACCATCATACATTGTTATTAAAGATGAAAAATCACGAGCCAAATTATCAACCTTACTTAAAGATCAAAACTTAAGCATAAAAGTCTTATTCGGATCCGAGGGGTATAAATTTATAGCGGGTCATGAAAAAGTATCAACTGTGCTTGCTGCAATTACTGGATCTGCTGGCTTAATTTCAACTATGGAAGCAGCTATTAAAGGTAAGAAAATTCTTTTGGCCAATAAAGAATCAATGGTGATGGCAGGCAAACTGTTGTCTGAAGTATCCGCGCAAAATAATGGCCATATTATCCCAGTTGACAGTGAGCATAATGCTATTTTTCAAGTTATTCATGATCAAAAAAATCAAGATGAAATAAATAAATTAATTTTGACAGCTTCTGGAGGTCCTTTTAGAAATTCATCATTAGATGACCTAAAAAATGTAAGTATTGGAGATGCCCTTAATCATCCAAATTGGAATATGGGGAGAAAAGTAACTATAGATTCTGCAACAATGATGAATAAAGGTTTGGAAGTTATTGAGGCTGCTTTTTTATTTAAAATAGAGCACAAAAAAATTGAAGTGCTTATTCACCCTCAAAGCATTATTCATTCGTTGGTTGAGTTTGTTGATGGGAGCAGTCTTACGCAGCTTGGAACTCCTGATATGAAAGTGCCTATAGCTTATGCGCTTAGCTTTCCAGAAAGAATATCTTCTGGCGTAAGTGGAATTGATCTTTCATTGGCCAAAGATTTACAATTTGAGTTGCCAGATTTTGAAAAATTCAGATGCCTTAAGTTGGCATATGAATGCTTAGAGCAGGGGGGAAGTTATCCAATTGAAATTAATGCAACTAATGAAATAGCAGTAGGTGCTTTTTTAAGTAAGCAAATAAAGTTTACCCAAATATCTGAATTAATCGAAATCGCTCTTAATGAAGCTAATAGTTTAAAGGCAGAAAGTATTGAGGATATATTAGCTATTGATAACCAATCAAGAGCTAAGGCTAAGCAATTATTAAAAGGCTTAAAATTTGCATAGTATTTTATCTTTTATAATTACCATCTCTTTAGTTGTTATTGTTCATGAGTTCGGACATTTCTCAGTAGCAAAAATTTTTAAAGTTAGTGTTGAGAAATTTTCGGTTGGCTTTGGAAAGGTCATATACAAAAAACAAATTGGATTAACTGAGTTTAGCTTAAGAATCATACCGCTTGGAGGGTTTGTAAAATTTTATGAAAAGTCTAAGGCTAGAAATCTAAATTTATTTGAAGAACTTTCTTTATTTAAAAAGTCACTAATTGTTCTAGCAGGGCCCTTAATCAATTTTATATTTGCTTTCTTTTTACTACTATTCTTAAACCAAGGAGAGCAATATAATTTACTTCCTAAAGTTACTGCTGTTAAATTAAAAAGTATAGCTTTGGAAGCTGGCTTTCAAGTAAATGATGAAATCATTTCGATTAATAACAAAAAAATTAATTCGGTAACTGGTCACAATAAAGCGCTTATTGAATTGGCTGGTGAAGATTTAGCCTACACAATTCTGAGAAACAATGGGAAAATTTTAATTACCATCGATAAAGAAAGCCGTTTAGACTTAAAAAGAAATACAGCTAATAAGAATAACGTCAATGGTCTATATTTTTTCCCTGCTAAAGAAAATTCATTGCTAATAGATGAGGTTGTTCAAGGGTCAGCAGCAGAAATAGCCAATATAAAAATAAATGACCGGATCTTTAGCGTTGAAAATAAGATAATTTATGACTCATCGGATTTTATTGAATCAATTAAGAGCAAAGCAAACACAACCATAATTATTAAGCTTTTCCGAGGCAGTGAGCTTCTATCTATTCCAGTCACACCTAGATTGATTAAAGGAGATATAAGGAATACTGGAGTGATTGGGGTTAAGATAAAATCAAATCTAGATAACAAAGAAAATTATATAAATTCTTTTAAAATTAGCAACTTAAATATTATATCTAAATCATTTTATGATGTTATAGATGGGATAAAAATGGTATTTAAATCCTTAATTCATATTGTTAGCGGCAATATAGACTGGAGGCTGCTTTCTGGACCTATTTCAATAGCTACATTATCATCAGAAACTATATCAATGGGCCTCACAACTTATTTAAGTTTTTTAGTATTTTTAAATATAAATGTTGGCTTTTTAAATTTGTTACCAATTCCTGTATTAGATGGTGGCCAGTTAGTTTTTTATGCAGTTGAGTGGTTGTTAGGAAAGCCTCTTAATAAGAAAAAAATGATTATTTCTCAAAGACTTGGAGTGATTATTTTATTTCTTGTATTCACATTAGCAGTATATAATGACGTTTTTAATTTCATGTTTAATTGATGAGAAAATTTTTATTAACAATAATTCTAGCTCTAATTAGCTTTTCTACTAATGTAGCAGGAGAGCTATTAATAAGCGACATTAAAATTGAAGGCCTTCAAAGAGTTGAGCCTGGATTGGTTTTTAACAACCTCCCTTTTGACGTTAATGACTCAATAGAAAGTATCGATGTTAGTTCGACTATCAAGCTTTTATATAGAACTGGTCAATTTAAAGATATTTCTCTTGAGCTAGAAGGTGGCAAAATTATCATTATTGTTAATGAGAAGCCAGTTGTTTCAGAATTAAATTTTTATGGCGTAAAGGCTTTTCAAGATGATAAATTAAAAATTGGCTTAAGCCAGATGAATGTTGCAGAAGGCTTAGTTTTTGATAAAACCGATCTTAAAAAAGTCGAGCAGGAAATAGCTAGGCAATACCTATCTCTCGGAAAATATACAGCTTCTGTTTCAGCTGAGGCTATTCCTTTAGAGAGAAATAGGATGCAAGTTAATATTTACGTTGAAGAAGGTAGCATTTCTAGAATTAAAGAAATTAATATTGTTGGAAATAAGCTTTATGAAAAAGAGGATTTGATAGAGCCTTTCAAACTTAAAGTAACAAATTTCTTATCTTGGTATAACAAGGATGATAGATATTCCAAGCAGGTTTTAAGTGGAGATTTAGAAGGATTAAGAAGTTTTTATATGGACAGGGGTTACCTAGACTTTAAAATTAACTCGTCTTTAATTAGGATTTCAGAGAATAAAAAAAATGTCTATATTGATATATCATTAGAAGAAGGTAACAAATACTTTTTTGGTGAAAGCAAGCTTTCCGGACAGTTTGAAGATACTGTTTCTAGAGAAGAACTACAGATACAAATTGGCACAAAAAAGGGCCAAGTTTTTAGCAGATCTGAAGTCACTGCGACCACACAAAGAATGAATCAAGTATTGGGCAATTTTGGCTACGCTTTTTCAAATGCAAATGCAATACCAGAAGTTGATAAAAAGTTGAGAACGGTAAGCTTTAATTTTTTCATTGACCCTGGGAAGAAAATTTATGTTCGTCGAGTTAATTTTTTTGGTAATGAAAAAACAAAAGATAGTGTTATTAGGAGAGAGTTAAGGCAATTCGAATCTTCTTGGTACAGTAAAAAAAGGGTTGATCGCTCCAAAGCACGACTTCTCAATACGCAGTATTTTGATGCAGTTGATTTGGAAACTGCGAATGTCCCAGGGGCAACTGATCAGATTGATGTAAACATCCACTTAAAAGAAAGGAATACAGGCAAGCTTATGCTTGGTGCTGGAGTTAGCTCTGGCGAAGGACTTGTTGGAACTTTTACCGTTAGCCAGTCTAATTTTTTAGGCACAGGAAATACTGTTACAACCTCTGTGAGTACGGGCGAAGTAAATAAGACTTACGCCTTAAGTTACAGTGACCCATATTGGACTGATGACGGAGTATCTAGGACTGTAGGGGCTTATAAACGAGATGTTAATACTGCAGACCTATCAACAGCAACATATAATACTTTCTCATACGGAGCAAATGTAGATTTTTCGGTACCTTTATCTGAATATAATGCTATTGCTATGGGGGCAGTTTTAGACGTAACTGAAATTGAGCTTGGGACATACGCTACCCAAGAGTACATAGATTATTGTAGGAATATATCTGGTAGTACCTCAACGAATGATTGTAATAGTGATTCACTTTCAGTATCTGCAGCCTATGCAACGGATACACGAAATAATGCAATATTGCCAACGGCAGGTGGTTTAATACGTACTAGTATTACTGTATCTATGCCTGTTTTTGATATGCAATATTATAAATTATCAACAAAAGCAGAAAAATATTGGCCTATGGGAAATGAGATGTCTTTTAAACTTAAAGGGACTTTGGGATATGCGGATAGTTACGGAGATAAAAAATTCCCATTCTTTAAAAACTTTTTCATGGGTGGACCAAAAACCGTAAGAGGCTATGATCAGGCTTCGATTGGCGAAAAAACATACAATGTAAATACTGGTGAGTATGAAACTACTGGAGGTAAAAAATCTCTCTTTGGGCAAGCAGAGATCTTTTTTCCACCACCTGGCTTAAAAAATGTTAAAAGTTTTAGATTTAGTGCTTTTGTTGACGGTGGCGGGTCGTATAAAAACGATATTAATGGAAGTGAGACAAGATTTTCAGCTGGTCTTGCTGCTCTATGGATGTCTCCATTTGGGCCATTAACAATAAGTTATGCAAAACCATTAAATGAGGGTACAAATGACGAGATAACTGAGTTACAATTTGGAATGGGTGGAGCATTCTAATCGCTAATTTTAGATTTAATTAAATAAATAGGAGATTTAATATGAAAAAATATATAGCTTTAGTTTTATTTTTAATTTTTAACACAAGTATTGCTTCAGCAGAGGTTAAAATTGGTTTTGTTGAAATTCAAAAAATATTAAAAGGGGCTCCACAAACCGTAGCTGCCAATAAAAAACTAGAAAAGGAATTTACAAAAAGAACTGCAAAATTAAAAAAAGCGGTTAAAAAAATAAATGCCAAAGAGAAAGAATTCAAGAAAGATAGTATGACTATGTCTGAGTCCGATAGAGCGAAAACTCAAAGGGAAATACAGGCATTAAAAATTGATGCGCAAAGAACGGAGCGTGAGGTTAGGGAAGATATAGATCTTCGAAGAAGGGAAGAAATAGCGAAAGTTCAAAAACAGGTTAATGTGGCTGTTGAAAAAGTTGCAAAAGAACAAAACTATGACTTAGTTCTTTATCAGGGTGTTGCATACGCAGGTAAAAGAGTTGATATTACTGATATTGTTATTAAAGCCTTAGGCAGTCTTAAGTAAATAATAAACTGAGCATATAGGGTAGGCACTAAAAAAATGGGGGACATAACTTCTGAACAATTGTCACTTATTATTGATGGTAATTGCTCAAAAAAAAATATAGTAATTGATAATTTTTCTTCACTTAAATTGTCAAATAAATCTTCAGTTACATTTTTTTCTGATCGAAAATTGCTTGATGATTTAAAAAAAACTAAAGCTAGTGTTGTCATTTTAAAACAAGAAGATGTTGTTTTAAGGAAGGGTGAATGGATAGTGGTTGATAATCCATACTTGGCATTTTCTAAGGTTGCAAATTTTTTCCTTAAAAAAAATACTTTTAAATCTTCTATAAATTCAAATGTAAATATAGCGCTAGATTCTGAAATATCACCAGATTGTTATATTGGGCCATTTAATTCAATTGGCAGTAAAACAATCATTCGTAAGCGCGTTTATATTTCATCAAATACCTCAATTGGTAATAATGTAACTATCGGCGAAGGCTCAAAGCTACACCCAAATGTAACAATTGGTAATGATGTAGTTATTGGAAAGAACTGTGAAATTTTTTCAAATGCTTCTATTGGAACTGATGGGTTTGGGTACGCCCAAGATTTAAATGAAGTATGGAATAAGATACCTCAAATCGGCTCTGTTATTATCAAAGATAACGTTGATATTGGCGCTAATACAACCATTGATAGAGGTGCTATAGACAACACAATTATAAACTCAGGAGTTAAAATTGATAATCAAGTTCAAGTAGGTCACAATTGCTTTATTGATGAAAATACTATAATAGCAGGGTGTGTGGGCATAGCTGGCAGCACCAGAATTGGTAAAAATTGTAAAATTGGTGGAGCAGCGATGATTTTAGGCCACCTTGAAATTAATGACAATATAACAATATCTCCTGGAACAATGATTACAAAGTCTTTAAATAAATCTAATAGTAAATATACTGCTATCATGCCTTTCATGGAGCATAAACAATGGCTTAAGCTAGCAACAAAATTACGGGAAAAATAAAAATAAGATGTCTAATAATAAATTATCGATGGATATACATGAAATACTAGATCATTTGCCACATAGGTACCCTTTTGTTCTTGTTGATCGGGTAATATCTATGGAGCTTGGGAAAGAGATAACAGCTATTAAAAATGTGACCATTAATGAACCTTATTTTCCAGGCCATTTTTCATATCACCCCGTTATGCCTGGCGTTTTAATAGTTGAGGCTCTTGCACAAGCAGCCGCATTATTATCTTTTAAAACAATGGATACAAAGCCAACGGAGGATTCGGTTTATTATTTTGCTGGAATTGATAATGCCCGTTTTAAAAAGCCTGTAAATCCAGGTGATCAAATAGTATTACATGTAAAAATAGATAGGGTTCTTAAGGGGATATGGAAGTATTCTGGAACGGCAACTGTGGATAATGAGATTGTTGCAGAGGCCAATATGATGTGTATTTTAAAAGAAATTAAAAAATAATTTTATGGAATTTGAGCAAAAAATTCATTCAACAGCTTTAATCCATCCTAAGTCTAAAATACATCCCACCGTCAAGATTGGAGCCTATTCGGTTGTAGGTGAGAATGTCCAAATTGACAAGGGATCCGAAATTGGAAATTTTGTTACTTTGGCTGGCAATACAACTATTGGCGTAGATAATAAAATTTACCATTATTGCTCTCTTGGAGAAGTTCCTCAAGATAAGAAATTTAAAAATGAAAAAACTTACTTATCCATTGGGGATGGCAATACAATTCGTGAGTTTTGTACCTTCAATGTTGGTACGATTGATGGTGGAGGGGTTACTCAAGTTGGGAATAATAATTGGATAATGGCTTATGTCCACATTGCCCATGATTGTAAGTTAGGAAATGATATTGTATTAGCTAACAATAGTTCACTTGCTGGACATGTCGAAATTGATAACTTTGCAATACTTGGTGGCTTTACCTTAGTCCATCAATTTTGTAAGATTGGGGCGCATATCATAACTGCTGTTGGAACTATTAGTCTTAAGGATATTCCTCCATATGTAAGGGCGGCTGGGGACAATGCAAAGCCTAATGGTATCAATATTGAAGGGTTAAAAAGACGAAATTTCTCTACTCAAGCTATATCAGATATTAAAAAAGCTTATAAGGTAATTTATAGGGAAGGGAATACAATAGACGTAGCAAAAACGATACTTGTAAATCTTGCTAAAAAAACTAACGAAGTTAATCTTTTCATTGATTTTATAGATAAGTCTAAAAGAGGCCTTGTAAGGTAAATGCCAAAAATTGCAATCTTAGCAGGGGAGGCGTCAGGCGATTTAATTGGAAGTCATTTAATGTCTTATCTAAATACCAAAATAAAAAATTTAGAGTTTATTGGTATTGGTGGACCAGAAATGAGCAAGCATGGCTTAATTTCATATTTCGACTATAGAGAATTAAGTGTTCACGGATATTTCGACGCATTTAAGAGAATTTTCCGACTATTATCTTTAAGAAGCAATGTAGTAGATTATTTTTTAGAAGAGCAACCAGATATATTTATTGGTATTGATGCTCCAGATTTTAATTTTGGGGTAGAGCAGAGATTGAAATCTAACAATATACCCACCTTTCACTATGTAGCTCCATCAGTATGGGCTTGGAGGAAGGGAAGGGTATTCGAAATAAAAAAAAATGTTAATCATTTGTTTACAGTTTTTCCTCATGAATCTAAAATTTTTCAAAAAGCTAAAGTTCCACTTACATTTGTTGGGCACCCATTAGCAAATAAAATACCCATTAATCCAATTGTAAATAAAGGCCGTGAAATATTGCACCTTAATAAAGGTAAAACAATTATTACGCTATTACCTGGTAGTCGATCAAGTGAAATTAAATATCATTTAGAATTAATGATAAATACCGCAATTTTAATTAATAAAGAATTGGTATGGCGAAAGTTAAGTCCGGCAGAATTTTTAATTCCTATTAACTCTAAAGATAATTATAACTATATGTCTAATATGCTTAATTTTTATTGCAATAAGATTAAAAAAATTAAACTCATTATTGGGCATTCTCATGAGGCAATCTGTTCAGCAAATATGGTAATAGCTGTTTCTGGAACAGCAACACTTGAAGCCGCTCTTTATAAAAAACCTATGATAATTGTTTATAAAACCTCCTTACTCTCTTACCTTTTGTTAAAAAATATGTTGTTAATCCCTTATATTGGCTTACCTAATATCTTATTGAATAGATTTATAGTTCCTGAATTCCTTCAAAATAAAGCAACCCCAGAGAGCATCTCAAATAAAGCAGTTGAAATTTTGACAGATAAAAAACTTCAAAATTATTTAAACACTAAATTCAAAGATCTTCATATAAAGCTGAAGAGAAATGGTTCTGAACTTATCTATAGAAAAATAATTAAATACCTAAAATGACACTTATTTGTGGAATAGATGAAGCAGGGAGGGGCCCGCTTTGTGGCCCTGTTTATGCTTCTGCAGTAATTTTAGATTCTGACCTTGTTATAAATAATCTTAAAGATTCAAAGAAATTATCTAAAAAAAATAGGGATATTCTATATGATGAAATAAAATCAAAAGCTGTTGATTATGCTTACGCAACAGCTTCAGTTGAAGAAATTGATAAAATTAATATTTTACAAGCATCATTATTAGCTATGAAAAGAGCATTTAACCTTCTTAGCACTAAACCTGATTTTATTTATATAGATGGATTATATTGTCCAGATATAAAATTATTGCCAATGGAAGCCGTGGTGAGAGGTGATTCATTAATAAAGGCTATATCTGCAGCATCTGTTATTGCAAAAGTTGAGCGCGATAAACATATGGTTCAACTTGATCAAGAATATCCGGAATATAACCTCAAAAAACATAAAGGCTACCCAACGAAAGAGCACCTGCAGTTAATAAGTCAACATGGTATTAATAAAATTTATCGATTATCATTTAAACCAATTAAAGAACTAATTAATAAGAAAGATACATAGTTGCTTATCGATATCAATATATTTTTTCAGATTCCAATTTTCAATTGAATCACAAATCACCCTCTCTTTACTGCTAGTTAAATTTATTGCTAAACAAAGCCTAATTTTTTTATCTAATATTTTCAAGAGATCTTCAAATAGTTGTTGATTCCTATAAGGAGTTTCAATGAATATTTGAGTTTCTTTTTCTTCCTTTATAGATACCATCATTTTTTTTATATACAGTTCTTTGTCAATTTTATCTATTGGTATATAGCCATGAAATTTGAATTTTTGCCCATTAAACCCAGACGCCATAAGGCTTAATATAATAGATGAGGGGCCAACTAAGGGCTTAATTTTTATATTGTTTAAATGTGCATACTCAACAATTTTAGATCCAGGATCAGCAACACAAGGGCTCCCAGAGTCTGAAAGTAACCCCATATCATTTCCATTATAAATAGGTCCAAAGTATTCTTTTAAATCATTAGTAGTTGTTTTATTGTTATGTTTAAAAAGTGTCACTGACTGTATCTCAGATTTCAAGCTTAACTCTTTGATAGTTTTTCTAGAAATCTTTTCATTTTCAACAATAAAATATTTTAGATTATGCAGTTGTTTTTTTTGCTCATCTAATAGAAAAGTGACATTTTCATTTTGCTCAATCGAAGAGGGGATAATAAAAAGAACACCTAAATCATTAGACTTAACTGTCATTTATGTTTATTCCAATTTTCTTAAGCATATCAACTAAAGTAATTAAAGGTAGACCGATTACAGCTGTTGGGTCACTACTATTAATTTCATCTAATAGAGTTATCCCTAACCCTTCTGATTTAATACTGCCTATACAGTTAAAAGGCTGTTCTTTTTTTAAATAGTTCTCAATTTCTGTCAAATTTAAATTTTTATATTTAACGTTAAAGCTAATAACTTTTTTTTGAAGAATTTTTTTCTTGTTGTAGCTGACGCAAACAGCACTATGAAAATTAACCTTTTTTCCACTCAATTCTTGCAATTGTGAAACGGCCCTTTTGTAATCTAGGGGTTTCTGTATTTGAATATTATTATATTCTGCTGTTTGGTCACAGCCAATTACAATGGCCTCTTTAAATTGATTAGAAACTTTCTTAGCTTTTTCTTCTGCAAGCCTATTTGCTGAATCATATGCCGTTTCTGACTCTTTTCTAACCTCCTCCATCTCTGGCTTAACAATTGTAAATTCCATCAATAATCTTTCAAGTAATATTTTTCTATAGACAGACGAAGATGCAAGGATAATTTGGGGCATAATTAATTGTTAGTTACGATTGAATCTCAAGCAAAGTTTCATTCGGTGAAACTTCATCGCCCTTACTGATGTTTATTGCAACAACTGTTCCCGATTTTGCAGCTTGAATTTCATTTTCCATTTTCATTGCTTCAATTACGATTACACTATCACCTGCACTAATTTTATCGCCAATACTAACTTTAATATCAACTATTTTTCCAGGCATTGCAGTTGTAATACAACCATCATGAGTTGGTTTTGGTCTTGCACTTTCTTTTTTATTGCTCAAATTCGGAACATTTGGACTTGATGACGATGATGGTTTATTAACCAATATCTCATCCAATGTCTCAACTAAAACTTCTTCTGAAATTCCATCCACTGACACATAAAATGGTCTTTCTGCTTCGCTTGGATCACCTGAGCCAGTTAAATTAATATGGTACGTTTCACCATGTAGCGTAATGTTGAATTCAGTTGGAGCGAAATGGTCTCCCTTTTTCATCTCTTCTTCTTCATTTAGTAACTCTTCTGGCTCTAATGACCCAGCGTTTCTTTCCTGGAGAAATTTTGTGCCTACATCAGGGAACATTGCGTAAGTTAAGATGTCCTCATCAGACTTTGAAAAAGATTCTGATTTAGCTTTAAGATTAGCAACTTCTGGCTTTAAGCTATCTGCTGGTCTTGATGTAATTGCTTTTTGGTCCCCAATAGCTTTTTCCTTTATATCATTATTTAATTTTCCTGGTGGCATCCCATACTGGCCTAAAAAATAATTTTTTACCTCAGTTGTAATTGTTTTATACCTTTCACCTGTGATGACATTTAATGCTGCCTGTGTCCCAATAATTTGAGATGTTGGGGTTACTAATGGGGGGTAGCCTAAATCTTTTCTAACCTCAGGAATCTCTTTCAAAACCTCATCCATTCTATCCAATGCACCTTGATCTTTTAATTGATTAGATAGATTTGAAATCATTCCGCCCGGAACTTGATTAATTAATACTTTAGGATCTAAACCTGTAAATTTAGATTCAAATTGCCAATATTTTTTTCTGTTTTCTTTTAAATATTCTGTTATTTCATCGATTTTAGATAAATCAATATCAGTTTTATAGCCCATATCTTCCAGGGCAACAATGGTTGACTCAGTAGTTGGGTGGCTTGCTCCTTCAGAGTAACTTGAATTACATGTATCAATTATTGTTGCACCTGCTTCAACTGCAGAGATAAGGTTTACAGTTGCGAGGCCAGATGTTGCATGGCAATGCATATGAATTGGAATGCTAATATTTTTAACCAATGATTGAACTAACTCTTTTGTTACATTAGGCGTTAATAACCCAGCCATATCTTTAATTGCAAGGCTGTCACAGCCAAGCTCTTCTATTTTTTTTGCTAAATTAACAAAGTATTCGATATTATGAACTGGAGAAGTAGTGTAACTAATAGTTCCTTCAGCATATTTTTTATATTTTTTTACTGCCTTTATTGAAACTTCAATATTTCTAATATCATTAAGTGCATCAAATACCCTAAAAATATCTACACCATTATCAGCAGATTTCTTAACAAACATATCTACAACATCATCGGAATAATGGCGATAACCTAATAAATTTTGGCCTCTTAGTAGCATTTGAATTTTACTGTTTGGGAGTGCTTTTCTAAGCTTAGTTAATCGCTCCCACGGGTCTTCCTTAAGGTAACGAACACATGCGTCAAAGGTTGCTCCACCCCAAGCCTCAATGGACCAAAAATTTAATTTATCGAGCATCGGGCATACTGGCAGCATGTCTTCAGTTCGGAGGCGAGTCGCAATGTGACATTGATGCCCATCTCGTAAAACCAGTTCTGTTATATTAATCTTCTTCATATGTTTTATATTCCCTCATGTGCAGCTATTGCAGCACCTATGGCTGCCGCAATAACTTCTGGCGGTAGTTCATCTTCGTAATCTGCCAACTCTGGATGTGTATCTACAAAGCTAGTATTAAACTCAGCATCAATGAAATTTTCGTTTTTTAGTATTTCAAGATAATAAGGTATGGTTGTTTTAATTCCAAATACTCCAATATCACCTAAAGCCCTTCTCCCTCTGTGGATTGCATCAGACCAAGTCATTGCCCATATTGTTAGTTTTGCACACATTGAGTCATAATAGGGTGGTATTACGTAACCTGTATAAATCGATGCGTCTGTTCGAACTCCTGGTCCCCCAGCGGCATAATACCTTGTTATTTTACCAAAAGATGGTAAAAAGTCTTGCTTTGGATCTTCGGCATTAATCCTAAACTCAATGGCAAAGCCCCTGTATGAAACTTCTTCTTGTTTGTATCTTAATTTTTCACCACTCGCTATTTTTATCTGTTCTTGAACTATATCAACACCTGTAATGGCTTCTGAAATAGTATGCTCAACTTGAAGTCTTGTATTCATCTCCATAAAATAAAAATTATTATCGGTGCCAAGTAAAAATTCTACAGTACCTGCATTCTCATAACCAACAGCTTTTGCTGCTTTAACCGCTAAATTACCAATATAATTTCTTTGATCTTCATTTAATTGAGGCGAAGGTGCAATTTCAATAAGTTTTTGATTTCGTCTTTGAATAGAGCAATCTCTTTCATAGAGGTGTATGGCATTGCCATGACTATCAGACAATATTTGGACTTCTATATGTTTTGGTGTCACAACGCATTTTTCCATAAATACTTCTGGTCTTCCAAAAGCTTTAGTTGCTTCGGAAATGACTCGGTCATAATTAGAATTTAATTCAGTGTCATCATCACACCTTCTAATGCCTCTTCCACCACCACCATTTGTCGCTTTAAGCATAATTGGATATCCAATATCATTTGCAATAACAATAGCTTCATCCAAGCTAGCTACATTACCCTCACTACCAGGAATAACTGGTATACCAGCTTCAATCATAGCCTTCCTGGCTTGAATTTTGTCCCCCATACGTTTTATTAACGTAGAATCTGGACCAATAAATTTAATATTTCTTCGTTCACAAACTTCAGCTAATTCTGGGTTCTCAGATAGAAACCCATATCCAGGATGAATGGCATCACATCTTGCAGTAACAGCAAGATTGACAATCCTATAAGGACTTAAATATCCAGATAATGGATCAGAGCCAATAAAATAAGATTCGTCTGCTTTTTTAACATGTAGCGAGTGCCGATCAGCTTCTGAGTATATAGCAACGCTAGTTATACCCATTTCTTTACAGGCTCGAATTATGCGGACTGCAATTTCTCCGCGATTAGCTATTAAAATTTTTTCAATCAAAAATTGAATTTCCTTGGGTTATTTCTTAAGTAGTACTGATTTTTTTGTTTTTTATATTCTTTAATTATAACATGTGACTTAAAGCAATTTTCATGCTGAATAGATTGTAAATTATTAAATAAAGTGCTAATCAAGCTGAATTATTTATAAAATATATGATTTTATGCTAAAATTTCGCTTTAAATTTTGAGCAAAACTTCTTAACTTCCAAGTAGTTAGAATTTTAAAGTTCATTATTATATTAAGGAGTTATTATGGCCGTTCAGAAAAGTAAAAAATCAACATCAAGAATAGGTATGCGCCGCTCACACGACAGTTTGACAACACCAGCTTTAGCGATAGAGCAAACAACTGGCGAAACTCATTTAAGACATCACGTCAGCGCTTCTGGTTTTTACAAAGGTAAAAAAGTTATAGCAACCAAAGGTGAATAAACTCTTTTTAGCTACCACTTAAATTATGCAACATTCAATTGCCATTGATGTAATGGGCGGAGATTATGGAATTAAAGTTACAGTTCCAGCATCAATACAAATTCTTCAGCAATTTTTAGAGATTAATATGATTCTTGTTGGGAATGAGGTTGAAATAAAAAAATCTCTTTCCAGCTTTAAGGTTAATAATCATCCTCGGTTAAGCATTGTTAATGCAATAGAATCAGTTGGAATGGATGAGTCACCACAATCTGCCCTAAAAAATAAGAAAAATTCTTCGATGCGGTTAGCTATTAATTTAGTGAAGTCTAATAATGCCTCAGCATGCGTAAGTGCTGGCAATACTGGCGCTCTAATGGCGACTGCTCGCTTTGTGCTAAAAATGCTTCCTGGTATTGAGAGACCAGCGATTGCTTCAAACTTTCCAAATAGAACCGGGGGTGTTACTTGCGTCTTAGATTTGGGGGCTAATACAGACAGCACCCCTGATCAACTTCTTCAGTTTTCTGTAATGGGGGCTATGTTAACTAGCGCTCTAACTAAAAAGAAAAATCCATCAGTTGGGCTTTTAAATATTGGGTCTGAAGATATTAAAGGTAACGAGGTGGTTAAAAAAACTTTCGTACTTCTTAAAGAAAGTCATTTAAATTTTTATGGTAACGTAGAAGGTGACGATATCTTTAAGGGAACTACCGATGTTGTTGTGTGCGATGGATTTGTTGGAAATGTTGCATTAAAAACAACTGAAGGAGTACTTAGAATGTTTGGTAGTTTTTTGTCTGCTGAGTATAAGAAAAATTGGATTACAAAAAGTATTGCGCTAATTTCTTTATCTCTTTTAAAATCTTTTAGAAAAAGGCTTGATCCAAGAAGGTATAATGGAGCATCCTTTCTAGGGTTAAATGGCATTGTAATTAAAAGTCATGGGGGTGCTGATATTCTTGCTTTTAAAGCAGCAATAACTACAGCTATTGAAGAATCTGAAAACAGGGTGCTTGAGAAAATAAAAAAACAAATAAAAATTGAATCTAATTAATAGAAACTAGAAAAAAATGATATTTTCAAAAATAATAGGCGTAGGAAGTTACCTCCCAAAAAAAGTACTAACAAATAAAGATCTTGAAAAAAGTCTAGATACCACCGATGAATGGATAACCTCAAGAACTGGTATAAAACAAAGACATATAGTTAGTCCAGGTCAGCAAACTAGCGATTTAGCTTTTGAGGCAGCAAGAAAAGCTATAAGCAATTCCAATATCAATACTGATGAAATTGATCTTATTATTGTTGCTACAACAACACCAGATAAAATCTTTCCAAGCACAGCTTGTAATGTGCAAACAAAACTAGGAATTAAAAATTGCCCTGCCTTTGATATTCAAGCAGTGTGTAGTGGTTTTATTTATGCACTATCAGTTGCTGATAAATTTATTAAAACAAAATCAGCGAAAAATATTCTAGTTATTGGTGCAGATTCTATGTCAAAAATAACAGATTATACTGACAGAAGTAATGCAATTCTTTGGGGTGATGGTGCAGGGGCGGTTGTTCTTTCATCATCAGATCAACAAGGTATTTTATCGACACACATTCATGCTGATGGCAAATATGAAGAATTACTTCACGTGCCAAAGAGAAATGTTGAGAATAAAGTTAAACAAACAATTGAAATGCAAGGTAGTCAGGTATTTAAAATTGCAGTTAATACATTAGATAAAATTGTTGACGAAACATTAATAGCAAATCAATTAAAAAAAGAAGATATTGATTGGGTTGTTCCGCACCAGGCAAATTTTCGAATTCTTGAAGCTACTGCAAAAAAATTAGAAATGGGCATGGATAAGGTTATTGTTACAATAGATCGGCATGGAAATACTTCTGCAGCGTCTATCCCGCTTGCACTAGATGACGGAATACAAAGCGGTAAGATAAAGCCAGGTCATTTACTATTGATGGAAGCTTTTGGAGGTGGATTCACTTGGGGCTCAGCGCTAATAAGATATTAAATGAGTAAATATATTATTACATTTCCTGGTCAAGGTTCGCAATCAATTGGGATGATGAATGGCCTCTCACATATTCCTATTATTAAAAAAACTTTTACTGAAGCCTCAGAAGTTTTGAATAAAGACTTTTGGGCGATGACTTCGTCTGAAAATCAAGAAATTAATCAGACAGTAAATACTCAACCTTTAATGCTCACAGCTGGAGTTGCTACCTGGAGGTATTTACAAGAAAATAATTTGGATTCACCTAGTTTTATTGCAGGACACAGTTTGGGTGAGTTTACAGCGCTTGTAGCTAGCAATTCATTAACCTTTAATGATGCCTTAAAAGTAGTTACAAAAAGAGCTAAATTAATGCAAAGTGCCGTTCCTGAAGGAGAGGGGGCTATGGCTGTAATTATTGGCCTAGATGATCAGAAGGTAATAGAAGTATGTAACGAAGAACAAGGAAGTAAAATTTTAGAAGCAGTTAATTTCAATTCGCCAGGCCAAGTTGTTATCGCCGGAACAAAATCTACTTTAGAAAAATCATTACAAAGCTTTAAAGATGCAGGAGCTAAAAGAGCAATGATGCTTCCTGTAAGTGTTCCTTCCCATTGTAAATTAATGCAGCCAGCATCAATTTTATTTGATGATTACTTAAAATCAATTGTATTTAATCTGCCTAAATTTCCTATTATTCAAAATTATGAAGCTATGTATTATAATGAAATTGAGAAAATTAAATCAGCTCTTGTGCGTCAGATTTTTAATCCGGTAAGGTGGACAGAAACAATTAAATTACTATCAGTAGACGGTATAAACTTATTTATTGAAGCTGGTCCTGGTAAAGTTTTAACAGGTTTAAATAGACGAATCAATAAAGAATCTTCACATTTTTCAGTTATAAATGAAGAAGCAATAGGTGAAATTTTATTAAAAATTAAGGAACTAAAACAATGACTGAGCAAAATGCTATTAAAGTTGCGCTTGTTACAGGTGCAAGCAGGGGTATTGGGGCATCAATCGCATTAGAATTAGCAAAAAATAATACGCTTGTTATTGGAACAGCAACATCAGATAAAGGAGTTAGAGCAATAGAGGAGAGCTTTAAACTCAACAATAAAAAAGGTATTGGGTTAGTTTTAGATGTTAATGACAACAATTCGGTTGAATATTTAATAAAACACGTCGAAGAAAAATATGGGAATATTAGTATTCTAGTCAATAATGCAGGAATAACTAAAGATACTCTTTTGATGAAAATGAAAGATGAGGATTGGGATGAAGTTATGAATACAAATTTAAAGTCTGTATTCAAGTTAAGCCAGTCCGTAATTAGAAAAATGATGAAAAATAGATATGGACGCATCATTAATATATCTTCTGTGGTTGGGCACTCAGGGAATGCTGGACAAACGAACTATACTGCAGCAAAAGCAGGAATGTCTGGTTTTACAAAATCTCTTGCTCAAGAGGTTGGGAGTCGAGGAATTACTGTTAATTGTGTCGCACCAGGCTTCATAGATACGGAGATGACACGATCACTGCCTGAAGAGTATAAGAATCAACTTATCAGCAAAATTCCACTTGGAAAGCTTGGGAGTCCAAATGATATTGCTAATGCAGTAGCTTTTTTAGCTTCTGAGAATGCAAGCTACATAACTGGTGAAACGCTGCATATCAATGGCGGAATGCTGATGATTTGATTATTAATACCTATATAAATCATATAGTTATTAATTTTTTATTAAAAAATTTAAAATAATTTTATAAAGTAAGCATTCATTTGATAAAATAGCGGTGGTAATTTATTTGTTTTTAAAAAAAGGGGTTTATACATGTCAGATATCGAGCAAAGAGTTAGAAAAATTGTTTCAGAACAATTAGGAACAGATGACGATAAAATAAAAAATGAATCATCTTTTATCGATGATCTTGGCGCAGACTCACTTGATACTGTTGAGCTCGTAATGGCTCTAGAAGAGGAATTTGATACCGAAATTCCAGATGAAGAAGCTGAAAAAATTACAACTGTTCAGCAAGCAATAGATTACATAAATAAAAATCTTAAATAATCAATCAACCTAATCAAAGCTGATTGGGTATATCAATGACAAAACGAAGGGTTGTAATTACAGGACTTGGGCTAATAACACCTGTGGGTATTGGCGTTAATGAATCATGGAAGAATATCCTTAACGGTGTTTCTGGAATTACCAATATTACTAAATTTGACGCGTCAAACTTCAAATCGCAAGTCGCGGGCGAGGTTAAAAATTTCAATCCTGACCTCTATCTAAATCCAAAAGACTCAAGAAGAATGGATACCTTTATGCAATTTGGATTAGTAGCCGGTATAGAGGCAATCAAGGATTCTGGTCTTGAAGTAACCGAAGGAAATGCAGAAAGAATTGGCGTATCTATTGGTTCTGGAATAGGCGGAATAAATCTTATTGAAACTACTAGCGATAACTTTGATCAAGGTGGACCAAGAAAAGTCTCACCTTTTTTCGTGCCCGGCACGATTATAAATATGATATCTGGCAACTTGTCAATAATGTATGGTCTAAAAGGTCCGAATATTTCAATTGTTACTGCTTGCACTACTGGAACTCATTCAATTGGGGACGCTAGCCGAATGATTGAATATGGTGATGCTGATGTCATGATTGCGGGTGGCTCAGAAGCTGCAATTACAGAGTTAACAGTAGCAGGATTTTCTGCAGCAAAAGCATTAACTCAGCGTAATGATGACCCAAAAACAGCCTCACGACCGTGGGATAAAGATAGAGACGGATTTGTTATAGGCGAGGGTGCAGGTGTAATGGTAATCGAAGAATACGAGCATGCTAAAAAAAGAGGGGCTAAAATTTACTGTGAGCTAGGTGGCTATGGAATGAGTGCTGATGCCTATCATATTACAGCCCCAAGCATAGATGGGCCTAAAAGATCAATGATTAATGCAATTAATAATGCAGGGATTAATCTGGATGAAGTTGGTTATATTAATGCTCATGGAACATCAACTCAACTCGGTGACTTAAACGAAACTAACGCTATTAAAGAGACTTTTAATAAACATGCATACAATTTAGTTGTGAACTCAACAAAGTCTATGACGGGTCACTTGTTAGGAGGTGCTGGAGGAATAGAGTCAGTATTTACAGCTTTGGCAATTCATCATCAAATATCTCCACCTACAATGAATATTTTCAATCAAGATTCTGAATGCGATTTAGATTTTGCTGCAAATGAAGCTAAAGAAATTAATATAAAAGCTGCGCTAAAAAATAATTTTGGTTTTGGCGGAACGAATGGTAGCCTGATTTTTAAAAAATTCTAAAAAAACATGGGCTGAATTGAAAAAAAATTTTCTAATAAATGGCAACTCTTCAGAAATTATTAACCCATTTGACAGGGGCCTATCATATGGGGATGGTATTTTTAGAACTTTTTTAGTCAAGAATGGGTGTCCGATAAATTGGGGCATGCATTATAAAAAACTAAAAGTAGATGCAGAGATTTTTAAAATAAATGTTCCTACCCAGAGGAAATTATTACTTGATATTAAGAAATTATTTAATACAGACAAAGCTTATATTTGCAAAATAATTATAACCCGTGGCACATCAAACCAAGGCTATCAATATAAACAAAATATAAAAAGCACGAGAATCGTATTAAAAATTAATTATAAAAAAATTAACAAAGTGTTTTATCTAAATGGGGTAAGGTTACAAGTATGTAATACTAGGGTTTCCCATAATGAAATATATGCAGGAGCAAAGCATTTAAATAGAATGGATAATATTTTAGCTAAAGCTGAATTAAGCAATTCAGTATTTGATGGAGTTATGCTTGATAAAGACGACTTAATTAATGAATGTGTGAGTAGTAATATTTTTGCAAGATATGGTAAATCTATAATTAGCCCAATACAAAATAATGCAGGAGTATCCGGAGTATGCCAGCAAATAGTTATTAAAAATACTAGTCCGCTTGGGTTCAAGTTTAAGTATCAAAATATCAACCTAGAAAAATTAAAAAAGGCAGATGAAGTTATAATCACTAATTCAGTTTTTGGTGCTTTATACGTCAACCAAATAGAAGAAAAAAAATGGAAGGAAGGCTTATTCGCTCCCTTAATTAAAGATTTTATTGTTAATCCAAAAGCTAAATAAATTTAATGTTATCAAAAATAACAAGCTTCATCAGACAAAAAAAAATTCTAATCATTTTTTTTATTTTTATTACTTGGATTGTAAGTTACTTATTTTTACCTTTAGATATAACAGAAGAAAATGCGAGTTTTGAAGTGGTTGATGGAAGTAATTTAAATCAAATTACTCAGCAACTTATAGAAGTAAAAGTTTTAAGGGATTCATTTAGATTTAAATTGCTTACAGCAATTTTTTCCAAAAGAGAAAGTTTAAAGAGGGGGCATTATAAACTTCATGCTAACGCAACAGCACTAGATCTTCTTGATATGCTTGCTCATGGAAAAGAGTCTTTACATTCTATTTATTTTGCTGAAGGATCTACCTTCTCTGAAATGGTCGAAAAAATTAATAAGAATAAGAATATCAAACAAACACTTAAGTCTTATAGCCAAGAAAATATTTTAAATGTTATTTCCTCAAATAAAAAATATGCAGAAGGATTATTTTTTCCAGATAGTTATTATTTTTATAAAGACACTCCAGATATTGAAATAATCCAAAATTCTCATAGCGTTCTTTTAAGAAAGCTCGAATCAGCATGGGAGAATCGATCAGGTGAATTACCCTATAAGGACATGTATGAAGCATTAATAATCGCTTCAATAATTGAAAAGGAAGTGGGTGTGACAGAAGAGGCTCCAATTATTGCTGGAGTTTTTGTAAATCGTCTCAACATAGGTATGAAACTTCAAAGCGACCCAACAGTAATTTATGGTATGGGTAAGCGCTTTAATGGAAATATTACAAGAAAAGACTTAAAGAAAGACAACCCATACAACACTTATACCAGAAAAAAACTTCCGCCCTCCCCAATATCACTCCCGAGTTTAAATTCAATAGAAGCGGCTCTTAATCCAGCTAAAACCAATGCTTTATATTTTGTAGCTAAAGGTAACAGAAGGCACCATTTTTCAGCTACACTTAAAGAACATAATAGGGCTGTACGAAAATATCAAAAATGAAATTAGACTCAAAATTTATAACGCTTGAGGGAGTTGATGGCGCAGGAAAAAGCACCTGTATCAATTTTATTAAAAAATATCTAGCAGATAAGAAACTTAAATCTATTTTTACAAGAGAGCCAGGCGGAACTTTGCTTGGAGAAAAATTAAGAGAAATCTTACTTCATGACAAAATAACCCCAGAAACTGAAACACTTTTGATGTTTGCAGCTAGGAATGAACACATCCAGCAAGTTATAAAGCCAAACCTTCAGTCCGGGATAAATGTGATTAGCGATAGATTCACTGATGCAACATACGCATATCAAAGTGGCGGTAGATATGTTGAAATGAAAAAAATTACCATACTTAGAAATTGGGTTCATGGAGAATTAAATCCCGACTTAACCCTGCTTTTTGATTTACCAATTGATGTAAGTTTGGCACGACTTAAATCAAACGGACATCTTGATAAGTTTGAAAAAGAGGCAGCAGATTTTCATATAAGAATAAAAGACTCATATTTAGCTTTAGCAAAAAAAGAACCTGATAGGTTTGAAGTGATTGATAGTAATCAAAATATAAGTAATATCGAAAAAGAGATTTATCTTGTACTAGATAAGCTTTTTTTATGAATATTTATCCTTGGCAGAAAAGTGCTTGGGCTGAAGTATTTTTAAATAAATTAAAAATGCCGCATGCTTATATATTTTATGGTGCGCAGAATCTAGAAATTAATAAATTTGTCGACGAGTTAATTAAATCAGTTTTATGCTCTAACCCAACCGCTGAAAACTTTTCATGTAGGTTATGTCAGGATTGTTTATGGAACGAAACTAAGCACCCTGATTTAAAAGTAGTAGAGAGTAGTTCGGATAAAGATGAAAAAGTAAGCACAGATATTCTTAATGTTGCAAATAGTCGAGAAGTAAAAAAATTTTTAGAACTTACCCCACACCAAGAAAATGGTAAAAAAATTGTAGCTATTTATGGTGCTGAGAGATTAAGTATTGCTGCTTCTAATGCCCTATTAAAAACGATTGAAGAGCCACCTAATAATTGCCTAATTATATTTACTGTTAATAATTTAGCTAATTTACTACCTACTATTATTAGTCGATGCAGATTGATTTCTTTTTCAAAGCCAAGCATAAATGAAGCAAAAGAATTTTTAAAGCAAACTGGCAATACTAATCTTATAGATACTCTATCGTTATATAATAATTCGCCCTTACATCTTATAAATGAAAAAGAAATGCTTACCAATGTGAATATTTTTTTAAATGAACTTAAGAAGGGAAATGATATAGACCTAATGAAGATTAATAACATATGGCTTCATAATGGCCTTGCTTGGATTATTAATTTATTGCAAAAATGGGCTTATGAGCTTTTATTATGCAAATTATCTGAAGGGTATAAATATTTTCCAAATGATATAAAAGCAGTTCATAAGTTAGCTTTAAATGCAGATTTGAGTAAATTATTGACCTATCAAAAAAGTTTAAATACTATAAAATCTTATGCTCAAACATCTGTTAACAAAGAAATTAACCTTAATTCAGTTATGATTGAGTATAAAAAAATTTTTACTGATTAATTATGTATATAGACTCTCATTGCCATATAAACTTTCCTGAACTTAATCAAAAAATTGATGAGGTTCTTTTGAATATGGAAAATAACAGCATTACACATGCCCTATGTGTAAGCGTTACACTTGATAAAATTAATGAAATTTTAGATCTAACAAAAAGGTATTCTAATATTTATGCTTCCGTTGGGGTGCATCCTGATTATGAAGATATACAAGAACCAGATATCGATAGTTTGTTTAAGCATTCTAAGAACAAAAAAGTTGTGGCTATAGGTGAAACTGGTTTAGATTATTTTAGACTTAAAGGCGATTTAAGCTGGCAAAGAGATAGATTTAGAACACATATTCGGGCAGCTATTAAGTCAAAACTTCCCCTTATAATTCATACAAGAAATGCTCAAGATGACACAATAAGTATTATGAAGGAGGAGGGTGCAAACTCTGCAACTGGAGTTATGCACTGTTTTACAGAATCCTATGAGATGGCTAAACAAGCTATCGATCTGGGATTCTATATTTCTTTTTCAGGAATAATTACTTTTAAAAATGCTGAAACTTTAAGAGAAACTGTTAAAAAAATTCCTATAGAAAATATATTAATAGAAACTGATTCGCCTTATTTGGCCCCAGTCCCAAACAGAGGCAAATTGAACGAACCAGCAAATGTAAGGTATGTTGCAGAAAAAATTGCAGAATTAAAAGGTATACCAATTGAAAAAGTTGCTGAAACTACCACTAATAATTTTTTTACGCTATTTACTAAATGCAAAACACTTTAACGATACTTGGTGCAGGCTCGAGCGCAGGAACTCCTGTTGTTGGTTGTGAATGTGCGACTTGTTTGTCAAGAAACCCCAGAAACATAAGGACTAGATGTTCCAGCTTAATAACCCTTAAAAATGGTAAGAATATTCTCATTGATACTAGTCCAGATTTAAGAGAGCAATCTTTAAGAGAGTCAATTACAAAAGTTGATGCAGTACTTTTTACTCACGCACATGCTGACCATTGTCATGGTATTGATGATTTAAGGGCTTTTTGTCAAATTAACAAAATTCAAATTCCCTTGTATGGAAATAAAGATGTTATTGACCAACTGACCAATAAGTTTAAGTATGCAATGATAGAACCAAAGAATTTTTGGGAAATACCAGTACTTAAACCGAATATAGTTAATTCGCCATTTGAAATTTTTGATGAAATAATTACCCCTATCCCAGTTATGCATGGCAATAATAGTATTAATGGATATCGTGTTGGAAACTTGGGGTACATTACTGATGCTTCAGAAATATCTGAGAACTCAATGAAACTTTTAGAGGGTGTTGATGCTCTACTACTTGATTGTTTGAGAATGGAGCCACACTTCACCCACCTTTCTTTTTCAGAAAGTATTGAAATTGCGAAAAAGATTAATGCAAGAAAAACATATTTGATTCATATGACACACAGTTTGGAATATGAATCATTGAGAAAAATGTTGCCAGAAGGTGTTTATGTTGGCTACGATGGTTTAAAATTAAGGATTAATTAAAATAAGGGTTTATATGAAATATAAGTTGAAATTTATTGCTATTCTAGTAATGCTAATAGGATTTTCTTTTAACACCTATGCAGAACATCACGTAGAACAAAAGAGAGTATTTACCGAAGATGAATTCATATCTCTTTTTAGTGGTAAGCCAAAATCTAGAGTGCTTAAGTATTTAGGGAAGCCTGATAGTACAGATATGGCTATTAAACCAAAAGGGGCAAGCTCTGTGTTGGGGCGACCAACAGTAGATAAGAAAAACCCAAATAAGAAAAGTAAAATTGAGATGTGGTATTACAAAAATATCGTTGAGTATTCACCTAAAAAAACTTATCTTAAAGTTGAATTGACACTTATTAACGATCGAATTGTAAATATTGGCTTCTTTAATCAATAAAAAAACCACCCGTTAAAGAGTGGTTTTTAAAATTTCTTTTAATTACTTTTAATTACTTTTCTAACCTAACAAGCCAGCTACTTTTTCTGATGCCAATCCTGCGATTGAACCAAGAATGAAAGAAACAGACATCATAATTACAGGATTAGAGAAATCCATTGCCATAACTTCCAT